>Ga0180222_1000284_pt1 | contig 82393 bp, 73 predicted proteins | sample eDN5th37CKraftOP_FD_151336 | JGI IMG/M metagenome (GOLD analysis project Ga0180222, IMG submission 151336) | Enriched Organic Plus compost microbial communities from Emeryville, California, USA - eDNA 5th pass 37_C Kraft OP (version 2) (version 2) ... | reverse complement strand
CGTGATCCGGGTCGTTCCAGACGCGGTCGCCACCCGCTCGATGGTCATCTCGGCGCGGGTCAGGGTCCCGGTCTTGTCCGTGCAGATGACGGTCGCGGCGCCAAGCGTCTCGACGGACGAGAGGTTCTTCACGATCGCCTTGCGGGCAGCCATCCGCTGGACACCGAGCGCGAGCACGAGCGACAGGATCGCGGGAAGCCCTTCAGGGATCGCCGCCACGGCCAGCGAGACACCGAGCAGCAGGACAGTGACGGCCTCACCTGCGCCGCTGATGTCGGATATCGCCAGGATCGTGGCCACTACCGCCGCGGCAATGACGAGAACTGCAGCAGCGAGCGTCCGTCCGATCCGGGCCACCTCGCGCTGGAGCGGCGACGGCCGCTCCAGCGTCGTCTCGAGCAGGTGCGCGATCCCGCCCATCTGGGTCCGCATCCCGGTCGCGGTCACGATGGCGAGACCCGTTCCTTGCGCTATTGCGGTGCCCTTGAAGACCATGCCGGACTGCTCGGCGAGAGGCGCGTCTCCAGGCCGCGCGGCCGTGTCCTTGGAGACGGGTTCGCTCTCCCCTGTCAGCGATGCCTCATGCACGCTTAGGCCCGCCGCCTGGACGAGGCGCCCGTCCGCTCCGACGGCATCGCCTTCCTCGAGAATCAGGAGGTCACCCGGGACGAGCTGTGCGCTCGGGATCCGCTGCCTCTCGCCGTCCCGCACCACAGAGGAGCTGACTGCGGTCATTCGCGCCAAGGCGGCGACCGCGTCTGCGGCCCGGCTTTCCTGGAGATAGCCGAGCGCGGCATTCAGGATCACCACCGCCCCGATCACGACGGCCTCCACGGGCATCGAGCCGTGGCCCTCGATCATCCAGGCGGCAACCGACACGATCATCGCTGCGACGAGCAAGTATACGAGAGGATTCCGGAACTGCTCGAAAAGGAGCCGCAGCCGCGACCGGGGAGCTGCCTTTCGCAGCTCGTTCACACCATGCTTCCGCAGCCGCCGCGAGGCCTCGGCCGAGGATAGGCCGTTCCTGATGTCGGTCGCCAGGGACTCGGCGACCGCGTCGGCTTCCAGCTCTGCGGGAGTCAGACACGCCTCTCGCGCGGCATCTATTCCTGTCATGGGTTGCCGTTCCACGAAACAGCGCCTCGGTTCTCCGCGGCCAGCGCGGTTGAAGGGAGTTCGCCCGCGTGCGTCAGGCCCGAACTCTCCATCGGCTCAAGTCGCTTCCTCGCAAAGGCGATCAGCAGGAGGGTCACAGATACAAGGGCGGGGCCGAGCACCAGGCCGGACGGACCGAGCCACAGCACGCCGCCCACGGCCCCGATGAAGGCCACCACGGTGTGCAGACGTAGCTTCCTGCCGACGAGGACAGGGTAGAGGAGGTTGTCTATGCCCGCGATAATGACACCGCCCCAGCCGACGAGCACGGCCGCGTCCAGCCACCTGCCTTCCATCGCGAGATAGAGCGCCGCCGGAACCCAGACGATGAAGGCCCCAAGCACCGGAACGATGGCGAGAAGGCCCATTACGATGCCCCAGAACGCGGGAGCAGGCAGCCCCAGCCACCAGAACATCAGGCCGCCAAGGGTCCCCTGCACGGTCGCAACGAGGACAGTTCCGACAATCGTGGCGTGCACGGTTTCCGCGAATCGATCCCTGATTGCCACGTTCTCCTCTGGGTCGAAAGGACTAAGGCTGTCGAATGCCGCCCGGACCTGGGCACGGTCCCGTAGCAGGTAGAAGAGGAGGTAGAAGGTCAGGACGAGCGTGACCGCTTGGCCTACCGATCCCCGGACCAGCATCGCGCTCCACGCCGTCAGCTGCTCGCTGATGGAGCCGAACGCGGCGGCAGGATCGAAGGGCGCGAGAACCTGGTCAACCACCGACGACAGCCGGGGATAGGTGACGGCAAGGCGCGCCCCGTCCCATCCGCTGAGAATGCCCTCCACGTAGCGCGCTCCATCAGCCGCTTCGCCTAAGAGCTGCCGTGCGATCAACGCCAACGGGAGGCAGAGCAGCAGTGCGGCTGTCATCACGGAAACAAGCGCGGCAAGGGCAGATGACTGCATGCGCTTCTCCAGGTGGCGCTGCAGCGGCAACAGGATGACGGCGAGCACGACTGCCCAAGTGAGTGCCGGAAGGAACGGCCAGGCAAGGAACAGCGAAAGCGCGGCACCCGCGCCTGCAGCTGCGAGGATGATGATGGTTCCAGCCGAGCGGCGGTCAGGCATGCTGCGCTCCGGATGCTGGTCTGGCACGATGTTTCTGCCGTCCTAGCACGTTCAATGGTTCTGGTCCCGGGCTGTCACAGCGCCATCTGTCCGGGCGCTGGTCGAGCCGCTCGAGGCGAGCGCCCGGTTCAACGAGAGGTGTAGCCCCCGTCGACGAGGTGGTAGCTGCCATTGACGAAGCTTGCATCGTCGGAGAGCAGGAAGCAGGTCAGGGCCGATACTTCCTTCGGGGTGCCCAACCTGTTCGCCGGATGCAGCCCTGCAAGCCCTGCCATTGTGGCCTCGTCGAGGTTCTTTGACAGTAGCGGGGTGTCGATGAATGCGGGGCCGACAGCGTTCACGCGGATGTTGCTGACGGCGTACTCCAGGGCCGCGGCCTTCGTCAGTCCGACCAGTGCATGCTTGCACGCGACGTAGGCGGACGCATTGGCCCAGCCTACGGAACCCAGGATGGAGGACATGTTGACGATCGCGCCGCCGCCCGAGGCCAGCATCGCCGCGATCTCGAACTTCATGCAGTAGAAGACGCCGTTCAGGTTCACGTCCACGACCTTGTGCCAGCCGTCGAGCGGGTACTCTGCTGTCGGAACGGAAGGGCCTCCTATCCCGGCATTGTTCACCGCGAGGTGCAGCGCCCCGAACTCCGAGACAGCTGACGCGACCATCCGCTCGACCGAAGCGGCATCGGCTACATCGACCTGGACGGCGGCGGCACTTCCTCCCGCACGCACGATGTCGCCCGTCACCCTGTGGGCCGCGGCCAGGTCCAGGTCAGCGACAAGCACCTTCGCGCCTCCCGCCGCGAGGTCGGCCGCGATAGCCTCTCCGATCCCGGAACCCGCGCCAGTCACAAGCGCAACCTTGTCGTTGAAGCCGTTCATCATCGGTCCTTCCTCAATGCGAGAGCATGACCGGCATTCGCAGGTCCGAAAGCACGCCTCGGGTGGCACCGCCCAATACGAACTCGCGGAGGCGGGAATGGCCGAACGCGCCCATCACAAGAATGCCAGCTCCGACCGATGCCGCCCGGTCCTGCAGCGAGCTTTCGATCGGGCAGTCCTCGCACTTTATCCCGATGGCTTCGGCCTCCAGGCCCCGCTTCGCCAAGCTGGCTGCCAGCCGACCGCCAGGATCCTTCTCCTCCAGCGGCTTCTCGTCCAACACCGTGAGGACGGAAATCTTCCGGGCCCGCCGAAGAAGATACTCGGCATCGGCGACGGCCCGGGCCGCCACCCGGCTGCCATCCCAGGCGACAGCGACATGCTCTAGCGAGCCGACGGGATTAAGTTCGGGCAGCAGGACCACGGGTCGGCCGGCAGTGAAGACCACTGTCTCCGCCATCAAGCGCGAGGTCTCGTTTCCTGCCTCCCAGCCACAAAGGGCAACGTCATAATAGCGGGCATGTGTGGCGGCGATATCCGGAAGGAGCGCGGCGAGGTAGCGAACCGCCTCGGTCGATGCCTCGACTCCCACATTGCGGGCTTCTTCCTCGACTTTAGCAAGAAGCTGAGACCCTCGCGCCTTGCTGTCACCCTCGACCTGCCGGATCAGCTCCGGAAGGTTGATCATGGCCTTCGCGAATGGATTCGAGATGTCCGGAATATCCGCGTTGAGGGCCAGTGCATGAAGCCCGCAGTCAAGGTGAGCTGCCATCCTGACCGCGTTTGCGGCAACGGCATCTGAATTCGCGTTGGGGTAAGTGGCTAATGGCAGGAAGGCATAACGTTGCATCTGCTTCTCCTTTGGTCTCCATTGCGAGTCGGTATGTAGGGTCTCGGATGGGAAATCCTTGATGCCGCTCAAAACGTCGCTCGACGATCACGTCGTGGCGTTATCAGAGCCTGTTGACGAACCCCGCTGCCCTCTGGACTCCGCGGCGGGTTGTTCCCGGACCTGCCGAAGGGCATCGAACTGCTCCGCCTGTATCTCGGACAGTCGTTCCCACTGGCTCATCAGGTGGTGATCGAGCTTCTCGTGGAGGCGTCGGATTTCGAGCTCAGCCTTCAAATTGATGCGGTAGTCGCTTTCGGAACGCAGCCTGTCTTTCGCTTCCTGGCGCTTCTGGCTCATCATGATGAGCGGAGCCTGTAGCGCTGCAACGCAGGAGAGGATGAGGTTCAGCAGGATGAAGGGGTAGGGATCAAAGGCGGGGCCGAGCGATGCCGCCAGGTTCCACGCGATCCAGACAAGCAGCGCCGCCAAGAAGGTCCCAATGAACGTCCAGGAGCCCGCGAAAACGGCCATGGCATCAGCCAGCCGCTCGCCGACCGTTGCGCGACGCTCGTAGGCATCGTCTGGATTGACGACGACAAAACTGCTGGCGGCGAGACTTTCGAGGACCTCCCGGTCGAGGGCCGTCAGTTCCCCCCGTTCCTCGCGGATCATGGCCTCGATCGCCCGGTTGCGGGCATCTCGAAGATCCGCGAGGCAAACCCAGCCAGTCCTGCGCCAGTCATTCGTCCGGGCTGCAAGCTCATCGGCCGCCGCGCGGCTCACGAGCGAGATTGGCCGCATCAGAGTGCGGGAGAAAGCCGATCCGCATACGCCGCAGACATGGGATGCGTCCGCGAGGTGCTCAGCGCGCTTCCTTGTCTCAATCGAATTGACGTTCTCTTCCATGCACCTTCTTCATCATGGTCGGAGAAGAGACTCTTTGATTCAGAACAATGCGCCCCGACCAGTCGCGGCTACATCTGCCTGTATGGAACAGAAGGAGGGGTCGAAGTGATGGCATTCAGGACGCTTCTTTCCGTCGTCGGTGTCGATGCCGGCGAGCGGGACATTGAATTGGCCGCGCGGCTTTGCGAGGAGGCAGGCGCCCATCTCACGGTTCTGGTCGCAGCGCTCGCCGCTCCGCCGCCCATCGGGGAATATGCCGCCATGGTGTCGGATGCCTGGTTCGAAGAGCGCCAGGAAGACGTGCGGGCGCTCGACGAGAGGACACGGGTGGTATCCGGCTTCGCCGCGAGCCAGCCTGTTTCCTCGGACGTGTCGAGCATCTACGCCGAAGAGGCGGGCGCCGCGCAGCTCATAGGGCAACGCGGCCGCTACGCGGACCTGACATTGGCCGGGCCGGACCTGCTGGCCGGAGAAAGGCTGCGCGGCCATTGCGTCGAAGGCGCGCTCTTCTTCTCGGGCAATCCGCTGCTGGTGGTCCCTGACGGATCAAAGGCGACACTCAAGCCCCGCCGCGTCCTGGTCGCGTGGGACGCGCGCCTGGAAGCAGCGCGGGCGATGCACGAGGCGCTGCCCATGCTGGCCGAAGCGGAAGAAGTACGCCTGGTGCTTGTGGACCCGGTGCCGGGCGAGCGGCAGCATGGCGAAGAGCCGGGAGCCGATGCCGCGGCATTCCTTGCCCGTCATGGAGCAAGGGTGACCGTCGACAGGCTGCCGCGGGAAGGCCGTTCCGTGGCGGACGTACTGCGCCGAAGCGCACTCGACATGGGTGCCGACATGATGGTCATGGGAGCCTACGGGCATTCCCGCCTCCGCGAGCGGATATTCGGAGGCGTGACAAGGTCGATGCTCGACAACCCGCCGCTGCCTGTCTTCATGGCTCGGTGAGAAAACGGCGACGGAAGCGTCGTCGGCTCTTCCGTCGTCCGGTCTGCGCTTGGTCGCGGTCTGGAGAGATGGGCTACGGCAGTATGGTCGTGCCCCGCTGTCCCTTCACGATGAGCAGCGCGTCCTCGAGCGTTCCTATGGCCGCCGGGTGACCCGTTGCGGCAAACTCGGCTGCCGCCGTCACCTTGGGACCCATGGATCCGGCCGGAAACTCGTCCCCTGAGATGTCGTGGCGGCGGATGCTGGAAATGGCCCGGGCGGCGGGGGTTCCCCAGCCCTTGTACACTGCATCCACGTCCGTCAGAAGCAGGAGCATGTCGGCTCGGAGCTGCCGTGCCAAAAGCGAGCTGGCATGATCCTTGTCGACAACCGCCTCCACTCCCGCGACGCTGCCCGACGGGAGCTTCACGACCGGGATTCCCCCGCCTCCGGCGCAGATGACGACGACACCCCTTTCAACCAGGAAGGAGATTACCTCCTTCTCCAGTATGTCCAAGGGCCGTGGCGACGGCACGGTCCGGCGCCAGCCATTGCCGTCCCGCACGATGCTCCAGCCGCGCTCGCTCGCAAGCTTCCTTGCGGGGGCCTCGTCGTAGACCGGGCCGATCGGCTTGGTCGGGGACGCGAACGCAGGGTCGTCCGCCTTCACGAGTACCTGAGTTAGCAGGGTCGCGAAGAGGCGGTCCTTCATGACGTTCGCCAGTTCCTGCTGCAGGACGTAGCCGATCATCCCGGCACTCTCGGCATCGAGGATGTCCAGCGGCATCGGCGTGTCCGGAGTGGAGGCCGCCTGCAGCGCGAGCAGGCCGACCTGCGGGCCGTTGCCGTGGGTGATGACGAGATCGTGTCCCGCGGCGGCCAGAGCGGCCAGCGCCGTGGCCGCGCGGGCCACGTTCGCCCTCTGATTCTGCGCCGTGAGCGGCTCTCCTCGCTTGAGGAGGGCGTTTCCGCCAAGGGCGACGACGATCCGCATATGTCAGCCTCCGATAGTGGCGACGAGGATGGCCTTGATGGTGTGCATCCTGTTCTCCGCCTGGTCGAACACAACGGAGGCAGGGGACTCGAAAACGTCCTCTTCCACCTCCATGCACCCGATGCCGAACTCCTTCCGGATGTCCGCCCCGACTTCGGTGTCGGCGTTATGGAAGGCCGGCAGGCAATGCATGAACTTTGCATGAGGGTTCCTGGCCGCCTCCATCAGGCCGCAGGTCACCCGATAAGGAGACAACAGCTCGATGCGGTTCTTCCACTCGCGCTCGTCGGCACCCATGGAGAGCCAGACGTCGGTGTAGAGGAAGTCGGCGCCGCGCACGCAGGCGGCCGCGTCGACATCCAGGCGGAAACTGCCGCCGTTGCTTTCGGCAACATCCTTGACGTGCGTGCAGAAGGCCTCGTCCGGCCATAGCTCGCGGGGCGAAGCGATCCTGACATCCACCCCGACCTTCGCCGCCCCGAGCGCCAGCGACCTGGCGACGTTGTCGTTCCCGTCCCCGACGAAGGCGAGGACCATGTCGGAAAGGTGCTTGTGCGTAAACTCCCGCATCGTCATCAGGTCGGCCAGTACCTGCGTCGGATGCGCATCGTCGGTGAGGCCGTTGTAGACAGGCACGCCGGCGTGCTCAGAAAGTTCCCGGAGGTGCCGCTCCTGAAAGCCGCGGTATTCGATTGCGTCGTACATGCGGCCGAGCACCCGCGCCGTGTCCTTCATCGTCTCCTTGTGGCCGATGTGGCTGCCGGAAGGGCCGATATAGGTGACGTGCGCTCCCTGGTCGTAGGCCGCCACCTCGAACCCCGCACGGGTCCGGGTGGAATCCTTTTCGAAGATGAGGGCGATGTTCCGGCGCAAGAGGCGCGGCACCTCATTGCCCATGCGCTTTGCGGATTTGAGGTCTGCGGCGAGCTTCAGCAGGTACCGGATCTCGGCAGACGACAGGTCGTCCAAGGTCAACAGGCTGCGGCCCTTCAGGTTTACAGGCATTGTATCGTCCTCGATGGCTGTTCAGGCAGGGTCGCGGGCGATCGGGCAGGTCATGCAGTGGCCGCCGCCCCTGCCGCGGCTGAGCTCGGCTCCCTCCACGGTGATAACCTCGATCCCTGCGCGGCGCAGCAGCGTGTTGGTATAGACGTTGCGATCGTAGCCGATGACCACGCCGGGCTCGACGGCGACGACGTTGTTGCCGTCGTCCCACTGCTCCCGCTCGGATTCGTACGCGTCGCCCCCGGTGGCAACGATCCTGAGCTCCTTCAGGCCGAGGGCCTCCGCCACCACCTGCGTGAACGGCTTGCCTTCCTCCGTCACGTCCACGGAGGCCTCTGCCTCTCCGGGGCGGAGGGAGAAGAGGCGGAGGCGGTCTACAACGGGAGGATACGCCGTCGCCAGGTCCCGGTCGCAGAGGGTGAACACCGTATCCAGGTGCATGAAGGAGCGGTCCCGTGGCATCAGCGCCGCGATCACCCTGGTAGCCTCGCCCGCCGCGAAGAGGCTCCTGGCAAGGCCGCCGACCGCCTGCGGCGTCGTCCGCTCCCCCATGCCGACGAGGACGATGCCTCCGCCGATGGGCATCACGTCACCGCCCTCGAGGCTTATCCCGGGGCCTGGCCGATCCGGCGACACGAAGGTGATCCCTGTGTCCCGGAACCGGGGATGGAAGCGGTACACTGCCTCGACGTTGGCAGACTCGGGCTGGCGGGCGGGCCAGTACATCGCGTTGACCGACACCGCCCGGTAGATCCAGCAGGAGCTGTCGCGGGTGAAGAGCTGGTTCGGGAGCGGCGGCAGCACGAAGTCCTGCGGCAGCATCGTCTTGCCAGTCAGTCCGCCGGGCTCGAAAGGCAGCTCCGCACGCGCGATGCCGCCGATCAGGAGGCTCGCCAGGTCCGCTGAGGGCATGCCGTCCAGCCAGCCCCGCAGGTCCGAGAGCATGTCGTAGCCGACCACCGACGGATCCACCCTCCGGTCGAGCAACCAGTTCCGGGCCTCCGCGATATCCATTGCTTCCGCCAGAAGCTCCCGGAAGGTGTGCACCACCACGCCGCGCTCCCGTAGCGCGTCGACGAAGATATCGTGCTCCTGTCGCGCGCGCTTGACCCAGAGGACGTCGTCGAAGAGCAGGGACTTGCAGTTCGCGGGGGTCAGCCGTCGGAGGCTGAGGTCCGGCCGATGCACGATTACCTCGCGCAATCGGCCGGTTTCGGAATGGACTCCGAGAGTTGCCATGGACTTTTGTTCCGATGCCTTGATCGCGCTCACAGCGGGCTCACCGCGCCTGTCCACATCTGCCAGGCGGCGTAGATGCCGAGTGCCGCCAGCGCTAGCGCCAGAACGGCTTCGGCAGGGCGGAACGCCCGCTCGCGGTTCTCGCGACGTGCCCAGACGTAGAACGCGATGCCGGGCGCATAGAGCACGGCGCACATGAAGAGGTAGGAGAGCCCGGCCGCGTACACGAGCCAGAGACCGTAGGCCGTGGCTACGAGCCCGGTCAGCAGCGCGGTGGTCCGGCCCTCGCCCGCGCCGAAGCTTTCTCCGGTGATCGCAAGCTTGGCCGCATAGGCGCCCGACAGGATGTAGGGCGGCAGGATAGCGGCAGAGGCGATGTAGAAGAGGCCCTGGTACGTGCTGTTCGCGAGAAGGGCGACCACCAGGAACGCCTGTACAAGGAGGTTGGTCACGAGCAGCGAGACGGCCGGAACGCCGCGCTCGTTCTCCCTGGCAAAGGCGCTGGGCATAGTGCCGTCCTTTGCGGCGGCACTCGGGATCTCTGCTGCAAGCAGGGTCCAGCTGAGGAACGCGCCGGCCACGGAGATGACGAGCGCCAGGTTGATCATGATAGCGCCCCACGGACCGACGACGGCCTCGAGGACTCCCGCCATCGAAGGGTTCTTGAGCGCGGCGAGGTCGGCCTGCGACATCACGCCGAGCGAGAGCAGCGACACCAGGGCATAGAGTGCGAGGCAGGTAAGGAACCCGGCAATGGTGGCAGTCGCCACGTCCTTGCGGCGCTCGGCTCTTCCCGAGAAGACGCTCGCGCCTTCGATCCCGATGAACACCCAGAGCGTCACCAGCATCGTGCTCTTCACCTGGTCCGTGATGGTGCCGAGGTCGGCGTTGCCGAGGCCCGTGAAGTCAAGCGAGAAGACGTCGATCTTGAATGCTACGGCGACAATGCCGATGAACAGGACGATCGGCGCGATCTTCGCCACCGTCACTACCGTATTGACGAACGCTGCCTGCCTGACCCCGGCCAGGACCAGGACGTGGACGAGCCACAGGAGCAGCGAGGCGCCCAGGATCGCCTGCCACGTGTTTCCTTCTCCGAAGGCAGGGAAGAAGTAGGAGAGCGCGCTGAAGACAATCACGGCATAGGATACGTTGCCGATCCATGCGCTGAGCCAGTATCCCCAGGCGCTGTTGAAGCCTACGAACGGGCCGAAACCCGCCTTCGCATAGGCATACGGTCCGGCATCCAGGTCGGGCTTCCTGGTGGCGAGCGAATGATAGACGAGGACCAGCGCCAGCATGCCTATGGCTGTGATGCCCCAGCCGATCATCACCGCGAGCGGGCCGGCGCCGCTGGCCATGTTCTGCGGGAGCGCGAACACTCCGGAGCCGACCATGGAACCGACCACGAGCGCGGTAAGCGCCCCCAGCCGCAGCTTGCCCGTCGTCCTCGCCGGCACTGTCTTGGGGTAGGTGTTGATGTCTGTCGCGGTCATGATCGTCCCTCCGATCGAGTAGATTCTCGCGGAGGAAGATAATCGCTTCGTCGCTGCGCGCTTTGCGGCACGTCAAAAGTGACGCGTGTTCGCGAGCCTTGCCGAAGGATGCCGCGGCGGGAGCTTTTGACGCGCATCAAGGACAGCGAGCGGCGCGGGTGTTCTCGTTCAGCCGTCCGGTCGAGCAGTAGGCTCCCGGTCCTGCTGGCCACCGCCGGCCACGGAACTGAACCAAACAGACAGGAGATGACAATGGCTGAAACAGCAACCAAGCTCCCCGTGAAGACGGAGAACACGGCGCCCGCCGGGGAGCGGCGCACACCCTTCGAGATGCTGCGGCAGGAAGTCGACCGCCTTTTCGACGACTTCCGGCCGTTCGGCTGGGGCGGAAGGCTCGACGTGCGGCTGCCGTCGCTAGGCGGAAACTGGGCTCTCCAGCCCGCCGTGGATCTCGTCGAGAGCGAAAAGGAATTCGAGATCACGGCGGAATTGCCGGGGATGGACGAAAAGGACATCCAGATCGAACTCTCCGATAGTCGCCTCGTCATCAAGGGCGAGAAGAGCGAGAGCAAGGAGGAAAAAGTGAAGGATTATTACCTGTCGGAGCGGCACTACGGCTCGTTCCAGCGCGCCTTCCAGCTCCCTGACTCGGTAGACCGGGACAAGATCGAGGCAAGCTTCTCGAAGGGCGTCCTGAGCGTCCGCATGCCCAAGGGAGCGAAAGCCGCGGAGCCTGCGAAGAAGATCACGGTCAAGCCGGCGTGAGCCGATATCGCGCAGACGCGCAGAACTGGCGCGTCTGCGACGGCCGTAATAGGTGGCTCACCCAAGGAGCGAGCGCAGCCTCCGAAGAAACGGGCGCTGCGCCTCGAGGATTCGTTCGCCCGCTTGAAGGATGTCAAACCACTCCGCCCTGTCGATCTCGGGAAAGGAAGCTGACCGTCCGCTTCGCGGCGGCCACTCGAGGTCGAACACGTTGCTGCGAAGCGTCAGCGGATCGAACCAGGCATCCGTCGCGAAGCAGTATACCGTCTTGCCTGCCTTCTGTCGCACGGTGCCAAGCGGCAATAGCTCGCTTCTAACGAACCATCCGGTCTCCTCGTGAAACTCCCTGCGGGCAGCTGCCTCCGGCTCTTCTCCTTCCGCGATCTCGCCCTTTACGACTGTCCACGCTCCGAAATGCCGCGCGGCCCAATATGGCCCGCCTGGATGCGCAAGCAGCACTCTCAGCGTGCCGCCATCCATCTTCTGGAATGGCAGGATCCCCGCGCTTTCCGTCATCGGCCTTTGATTCCGGTCAAGGTCACTTTCTCCAGGAAGACCATGCTACAAACTGCTGAGCCGCGAGCGGAAGACACCCGAGGAGCGCCCAGATGATCATCACCCGCATGAGCCACAACGAGTGCATCGACTTGATCAGCAGGGCGCGCATCGGTCGTCTTGCATGTTCCAGCGGCGACCAGCCTTATGTGGTTCCGGTCTACTACTCGTATGCCGACGGACACGCCTACTCCTTCACGATGCCCGGGCAGAAGCTGGACTGGATGCGCCGGAACCCCCGCGTGTGCCTCCAGGTGGATGAAGCGACCGACAGCGGCTGGCGAAGCGTGGTGGCCACGGGCAGGTTCGAGGAGCTCCCCGACAGGATCGGTCACAAGAGGGAGCGCGACCGCGCTTGGCAGCTGTTGAGCCAGCACGCCAACTGGTGGGAGCCGGGTGCTCTGCGTCCCGAGCCCCAGGCCCTCGCCGACCACGCGCCGCACGTCTTCTACCGCGTGCTCCTAGACGAGGTTTCCGGCCGTGCAGCTCGCAAGGAGATTTGATGCGGGGGAAAGGCCCGATCCAACTCCAGCAGGTCACGTGATCCCATGCTCGCGCAGGAGCGCCTCTTCGTCGCCCGCCACCCAGCCGAAGACTTTCGGCCCGCGTTCCCCCATCTGCAGGAAGTAATGAACATCGAACTCGACATTGGCATCCGGACCGTGCCGCCGTCCATAGATTACCTTCCAGCGCACGCGGGCAACGTAATGATGCTCATCCAATCCTATTGGTCGGACAGCAAGCAGCTGCATGACCTTCATGCCCATCTCGCGATAACGCGCATAGCCCGCCTTCATGGCTTCCCTGAGCTGCTCCCCGTTCATCCCGGCCTTCACGCCCGCAGGCGTGGCCGCGATGAACTCGGCTGCGTACATGTTCGAGACCTCGTCCGTGCCGATATCGCCGGCGAGAGCCTGGTTGAAAACCCGCGCGTATCCGTCGAAGAAATTCCGGATGCCGTCCTCCATCATCATCTCCAATCCAGCCAACGCCTCCAACGTGGCCAGAGCTGGTCTCCAGGGCAAGAGGCTGAAGGCAGTTGCGCAGCCGGAATGAGGCCTTCTAGCTGGTATATGTCCGGTCGTGGGCAAAGCGCGGAAGTCACGTGGCGGAGGGTGCCACCCGAGGCTCGTCGCACAGCGAGACCTCCTGGAGCGTTACGATGTGGAAGCTGATCTCACTTGCGCTCGCCGGGACGACCCTGCTCGTCGGCGGCGTCGCCTACAACCGCTACCGACATGCCGTTGCCGAGGCCGAGGCCGCCATGTCGGCTCTCGCCGACAGGTCCAGCCCTCCGCGCGCGACCTTCGGCCTTGAGGTGGTCGATGGCCTGCCTGAGATAGCCCAACGCTATTTCCGGCACGCAATCCGGCCGGGAACTCCTCTCGCGACAACTGCACGTCTCACGATGGAAGGGACGTTCCTCCTGGGAGACAGGGACGGCTTTCAGGAATATCACATGGAAGCCCGCCAGATGCTTTCCCCGCCATCCGCCTTTGTCTGGATGCCAGTCATGCGGTCGGGCCTCATGCGCATCTCGGGCTCTGACGCGCTGGTGGAAGGCCAGGCGTGGACACGCTTCTGGATGAACGGCCTGGTCCCGGTCGCGGACGCGCGCTCCTCTCCTGACCTCGTCCGATCGGCGCTGTCGCGAGCTGCAATGGAAGCGACGTGGGTTCCTGCCAGCCTGCTGCCCTCTAACGGCGTGCGGTGGGAGCAAACAGGGCCGGACACCGCGCGCCTGCATTTTCCGACAGGCATCGAGCCAGTGGACCTCACCCTGGATGCCGACGGTCGCGTGAAGCAGATCGTCACCATGAGGTGGAGCGATGCAAATCCAGAGAAGGTGTTCCGGCTGCAGCCCTTCGGCGGCACGGTCGAGGGCGAAGCCGAATTCGGCGGATATACGATTCCGACCGAACTGATGGTCGGCAACCACTTCGGGACTGATGCCTACCTGCCGTTCTTCCAGGCGCGCGTCAGCACCGCCGATTACCTATAGAGGGACTGGCAGTGGAGAAGCCGCGTTCAAAGTCGAGGCGTGTCGGTCGGCGAGCGACCTGAAAACAGGCGAAACCGCCCGCTCGATCAGGCTCGTTCAAGCGCATCCTCGATGTCCTTGAGGCCATGGTCCGCGAGGTTCTTGTCAAGCTCGGCAATCATCTTCGAGGCGAGGACATCATGGAAGTGCGGACGCATCTCACCGAGGGTGCGTGGATCCGCGATGAGAACCAGGCTCTCTACGCCGCCTGAGAGCGCTTGCCGACTTAGGTAGTCAGCGACAGAGGCGGCAAAGTTATCCTCGGTCAGCCTCGATGCGTCCGGGTTGGCCGCCGAGCTGCGGTGGCGGGCACCGGAGCCGTGATTGCCGACCTCAAGGTCTGGATCAGGCAGAGCCACGAGCTCGATGCGGGGTTCGTGGCCTTTGTTGCGATACAGGCGAAGCTTCCTCCCATCCGCAACCGCAACTGTAGCTCCATTCGGTACGATCATGTTCCTGTTCCTGTTCATGCGACAAAGGCCAACATGCTGCCAAGGCAGACGATGCATGCTTGTGGCCGGAACTGGGATCGGGTTCCTTGATCCCGGTCAAGGATTCTGGAGTCTTCGCCGCTATGCTTCCTGGAAGGGCCAGAGGATGCCGATGGAGCAGCATTGGATGCCCTCGCGAACCTTTCAAGACGGCGTAGAATGGCGGTGTCTCGCGAGCTGGAGGGAGCACATGAAAGATCGTCTGGTCGTCTGTACTTCATGTAGCTCGACGAACAGGCTGCCTTCCACCAGGCCTGCGCTGGCCGCAAAGTGCGGGCGATGCGGCGCGCGGCTGTTCGACGGGATTCCCGGCGACGTGACGGGCACCAATCTGACCGCGCAAGTCGCACGCAGCGGCATTCCGGTGCTAGTGGATGTCTGGGCACCGTGGTGCGGCCCCTGTCGGATGATGGCGCCGGCCTACGAGGCGGCGGCGAGGACCCTGGAGCCTGATATCCGCGTCGTGAAGCTCAATTCAGAGGCCGAACAGGCGGCCGCCGCCCGACTCGGCATACGCAGCATCCCGACGATGGTGTTGTTTGATTCCGGCCGGGAGGTCGCTCGGGTTTCCGGCGCGATGACTACGTCGGACCGGATCGTCGAATGGGTAAGGACGCAGCTGCCATCGTAAGCCAATTCCGGGTGACCAGGACGATGCGAGCCACTGCCGGGCTCCGGTATCGTCTGCCCGCTCGTCGCCGACGGCAGGCCGCCTCTAGGGTTCCGCCATGTCGACATCGCCCTCAGCGGGCCATGAACACGGGGACAGGAGGTTCGGCAACCATGGACCGTGTGACACCGCCTAAGATCCAGTCGCGCAGGCGCGAGTGCCCGTATGCCCCGAGGACAAGGAGGTCGGCGGCCGTGTCAACGACATGCCGGCGCAGCACGTCCGCTGTCGTCCGTCCCTCCCTCGGCAGCCTGTCGACCGTCACCTTGGCTCCGTGGCGCGCAAGGTAGGCCGCGAGGTCGGCCCCCGGCTCCTCGCCATGACCCAGCAAGCCCGGCTCGGGGTCCACGACCGCGACCGTGACCTGGTCCGCCGACCGCAGCATCTCCAGGGATTCGCGCACCGCACGAGCGGCCTCCTGACTGGCATCCCAGCCGACCAATATGCGCCGAGGGCTGAGGCTCGGCTTCGCGGACCCAGGCAGCAGCAGGACGGGCGGGCGGAAGAGAAAAGCGCGCCCTCCAGCGCCTTGGCCCTCAGCTGGGGCGAGGAGGCGAGGTCCGGCCCAATGACGGTGAGGTCGCAGTAGCGGCCGTGCTGCCCGATGACATCGTCCGCAGCCCCCAGGTCGCAGTAATCCCAGTCCACCGACTTGGAGATGCCTTGGCTTTCCAGAGCTGCCTGCAACGTCGCGACGCTGGCCTTTAGCTCTGCCATTTCTTCTTCCCAGGCAATGGGCCAGGTAGCTGCCATGGGTGGACCGAAAGTGGCGGGTATGGGTGCCAGACCCATGACGAGAACGGACAGGTGTGCGTCCACCTCCAAGCAGAGCTGCGCAACAACCCTTACGTCGGCATCGCCAGTATCGGCTCCGGTCACGTTCAATATGCTCTTAAAGGGCATCGCATTCCTCCTTCGACCAGGCGGGAAAATGAGCACCGCCGGCGGGAGCTATAGCAGCCGACACGTCGCCGTCCTTGCGCGACGTCAAAAGCTCGGCTCGCCAACTCGGCGAAGGGCCCGCAGTTGGTCCTTCCGTGATGGCCGGGTCGGCCGACAGCCTCAGTTCAGGTTGCCGATATAGGCGAGGATCGCACTGATCTGTTCCGGTGTCGCCGTGAACTCCGGCATGTCCGGATGTCCGGTCGAGATACCTTCCGCCAATGCCTCCTCCAGTGAATCAAGGGGATATCGATGGGAAAGCGTCCGAAAGGGGGGCGCGTCGGCATGACCGCTATCGCTGGTCCTGTCCACCGCATGGCACCGCGCGCAGTTGAGCTCGACCAGGGCCTTGCCCAGGGCGACATCGTCTGCGGATGCTGGCAGCGAGAAGCCCATCAGCGCCGCCAGCACGAAAACTCCACCTGGCAATCTCGACATTGGTTCGGCTCCTCCCTGGTCGATCGCTAGCTTCGCGGACTTTGAACCCGCGGGCAATGAAATACCCGCGAAGACATACCACGCCTTGATCTCGATCATGATCGATGCAGGGCGAGTAAGCTGAAATCGCTTCGAAGCCTCCGCGCGGCGGAAGCTTGCGGGGCCGTCGTTTTGTGCTGGATCAAGGCTGTCATGCGCGTGAGGTGCCATGGACAGCGCATGATCACGATCGATGGCCTGACCCGAGCAGGAGAAGCGCTCCTACGGCCTATGCTCCTAGCATTCTCCGTCATTGCCCTCGTCGTCGGACTGTTGGCTGAATGGGGCAGCTTCGCTCATGGCCAGGTGTCAGCCGACCTGGCATGGTCGGTCGGAACCATCCCTGTGCTGCTGTTGCTGGCGGCCTCGATCATCCGAGACCTTCTGATCGGCCGCGTCGGCGCGGATGCGATCGCGCTGCTCTCGATGACCGCCGCACTGGCCTTGGGCGAGTCGCTCGCCGCAGTCATGGTCGCGATCATGTATGCTGGCGGCTCCGTGATCGAGGCCTATGCCAGGGCAAGCGCCGAACGCGAGCTAAGCGTCATTTCCGAGAGGTCGCCGCTTTCCGCCACTCGGGCCGGGGCAGCGGGCCTCGAGACAGTGGCAGCCTCCGATGTCGCTATCGGCGATGAACTGCTGGTCAGGGCAGGAGAACTGGTCCCGGTCGACGGCATCATCCTCGAGGAAGGACTGCTCGACGAGTCAGCGGTGAGCGGCGAGCCGCTTCCGGTTGCGCTCGCGTCGGGAGGAAGCGTTCGGAGCGGCACAGTGAACGCGGGGGAGCCGTTCAGAATGCGAGCCACCGCGGCCGCCGCCTCGAGCACGTATGCCGGGATCGTTCGGATGGTCGCGGCTGCGCAAACGGCGAAGGCGCCACTCATGCGGATGGCCGACCGCTTTGCCGTCGTGCTGCTTCCCCTTACCGTCGGAGTGGCCGGCGCAGCATGGTGGTTTTCGGGCGATCCCATCAGGGGCCTGGCTGTTCTCGTCGTGGCCACTCCCTGCCCCCTGATTCTCGCCGCGCCCGTCGCCTTCCTCGGAGGGATCTCGCGTGCGGCCAAGCAAGGAATCCTGATGAAAGGAGGAGCGGCGCTCGAGGCGGTCGCAAATGTCAGGACCGTCATCTTCGACAAGACAGGCACGCTTACGCAGGGAGGCACGGAGCTCATCGAAGCCGAAGCGGCCCCCGGCAGGGACCCTGATGACCTCTTCGGTTACCTCGCTTCGCTGGAACAGGCATCTCAGCACGTTCTCTCGGAGGCAATCCTCGAACTCGCCCGTGAGCGCGGGCTGGCTCTTTGTCATCCGGACGACATCACGGAAAAGCGGGGATCCGGCCTCGAAGGCACGATCGGCGGCCGACGGGTACGCATAGGCTCGCGCACTTTCGTCATCGACGGACAACGCACTCCCCTTTGGCTGGATGTCGGCGAGCGACGGTATGCCCGTCAGCCCGTCCTGCGCGTGTATCTCGCGGTCGACGGCCTGCTGGCAGGTGTCTTCACATTCGGCGACTCCTTGCGTGGGGATGCCGGAAGAAGCCTGGATTCGCTCCGCCACCTAGGCGTGGACAAGATGATGCTTCTGACTGGCGACGACGAGGCAGCGGCCACGGCTACCGTATCTACTTTAGGATTCGACGAGGTCGTCGCCGATGCGACGCCGGAACAGAAACTCGCGGTCGTCGCCCGCGAAATGAGCGGCGCGTCGGTAATGATGGTCGGCGACGGCATCAACGATGCTTCGGCACTCGCCACCGCCACTGTCGGAGTTGCGCTCGGTGCTCGCGGCATTACCGCTTCTTCCCAAGCCGCGGACGTGGTTCTTCTGAAGCCCCGGCTTACTCTCGTGCCGGAGGCGATTCGGATTGCGCAGAGGACCCGGCGCATCGCTTTGCAGAGCATCGTCGCGGGACTCGTGTTGTCGGCAGCCGGCATGTGTGCGGCGGCCTTCGGTTATCTCGACCCGGTGGCAGGTGCGATCCTCCGGGAAGCCGTTGACATTGCAGTCATCCTGAGCGCCCTGCGGGCGGTCGCCCGCGATGATCACCGAAGCCCTGTATTTCCCGATGAGCTTCCCCGGCCAGCGGAAAACGCGATTTGACACAGCGCAAAGCCAACCGCTGGCCGGACCGATATCGATCGGACGAAAGGGAGCAACCATGACGAGATCATCTGACCTGCCACGCAGCTTCCGCCATGTCCGGCTTCTGCTGGCGCGAGAGCGGAACCACCCCTTCGGCGACACCGAGGAGGGCTATGACCTGCTGGTGCCCCTGATGAAAGACGGGCGCCTGGACGCAGCTGCGTGGAAGACGCATCAGGCGGACTGTAGGGTCCGGGCATTTAGGGCCGGACAGGAGGACCGCGTCGGCAAGCTCCGCCGCAAGCCAGGCGGACAATGGTACTTCGATTACCAGGAAGGCGACCGGGACGACGAGGCAGGATTCCGACTTGGCGACGAGATGTTCGTGACCGGAGAGTATGTGTCGATCGTGCATAGAGACGGCACCCATACCTACCAAGTCGCCCGGGTGGCGCTGCCGTAGTCCGGCGCGTCTAGCGTGGGCTGCCTCGTCGACCTGACGCGCCTCCCCATCGCGTCCGTTCGAACGAACGCCGATGTCAGTGCGACTGCCGTCGCGAAAGTCCCTTCAGCGTGGAGACCCCCATGTCACGCCGTATCCTCGTAGTCACTGCGCATCCGGACCCAGCTCCGGAAAGGCTATGCCGAGCGCTCGCGCAGGCCTACGCGTCCGGCGCGGAGAAAGGACGGCACCAGGTGAGCCGCATCGACATCGCGCAGCTGGAATTCCCGCTGCTGCGGACCACGGAGGAGTTCGAGAAGGGTGACGTACCCGCGGCACTTCGAGACGCTTCCGAGTCGATCCGGTGGGCGGAGCACATCGTCTTCGTCTTTCCACTTTGGCTGGGCACCATGCCTGCTCTCCTGAAGGCGTTCCTGGAGCAGGTCATACGCCCCGGGATAGCCTTCCGGTACGGTGAAGGCGGCACAGGCTTCACCAAGGCCCTTCTCAAAGGGAGGTCGGCAAGACTTGTCGTGACGATGGCCATGCCGCCGGCGGTGTACCGCCTCTGGTTCCTCGGGCACGGCATCGCAGGCCTGCGACGCAGCATCCTCAACTTCGTCGGAATTAAGCCTGTCCGGGAGACCCTGCTCGGGACTGCAATGTCCTCCCCTGAGACCCGGACACGGTGGCTGCGCCAGATGGAGTCGCTCGGCAGGGGCGGCAGGTAGTCCAGTCGTTCAAGGGAGTGTATCGGATGGTCGACATCCGCGCGGTCCGCACATCCAACCGCCTGAATGCGACTTCAAACGGAATGCCATATTCGATAGGTTCCGGTCAGGAAACCGGGATCGCGATCTGACGAAGCAATGATGAAGCCGGGCAATACCGCCGTACATACGGCTAGCCTCAGGCTTGTTCGCCTCCTCACAGGGGATCGATCACGCTTGCGCCGTTGCGCGGTGGCCATTACCGCGGTGTTGGCGATGCTGGTGCTGCGTCTCATCTTGCAGGACCTCTTCCAGACCCGGGCTGTATTCATTATCTTCGTGCCGGCGGTGCTCATCGCCTCGATAGTGGGCGGGCTCTGGCCCGGCCTGCTCGCGGCAGTGCTGTCTCTGGCGGCATCCATCTACCTCGACGGACTAATCGGGCCAACAACCTTCGATCCTGTCGACTATGCGATCTTCGCCGTGATCGGCGGGACGATCGCCTGGCTTGGCGAGACCCTCCAGTATTCCTACGAGACAATGGCTGAGTCACAGCGCCAGCTGATCGCCCGGGAGGCTCATCTCTCCTCCGTCCTCGATACAGTCCCCGACGCGACCGTGGTCATTGCGCGCGACGGCACGATAGTCTCGTTCAATTCCGCCGCCGTGCGGCAGTTCGGCTTTTCCGAAGAGGAGGTCCTCGGGCGGAATGTCCGCATGCTGATGCCTGAGCCGTATCGACGCGAACACGACGGCTACATCCAGCGCTATCTGCGCACCGGAGAGCGCCGCATCATCGGTGTCGATCGTGTCGTGGTCGGGGCGCGGAAGGATGGCTCCACCTTTCCGATGAAGCTTGCGGTCGGCGAGATGAAGTCCGACGACAAGGTATATTTCACGGGCTTCATCCAAGACCTGACAGAGCGCGAGGAATCAGCGGCGCGCCTGCAGGAAATCCAATCGGAGCTTGCCAGGCTGGCGCGGCTGAACGAACTGGGTGAGATGGCATCTACGCTGGCACATGAACTCAACCAGCCGCTTGCGGCTATCGCGAACTACTCCCAGGGGTCTGCCCGCATCCTTGATGCCCGAGACGAACCGTGGCTGGCTCCCCTGAAGGAAGCAGTCGCTGAAATCAAGGCGCAGTCGCTTCGCGCAGGCCAGATCATCCGACAGCTCCGGGAGTTCGTGATGCGCGGCGAGACCGAGGAGGCTCCCGAGGACATCCGCAAGCTGGTCGAGGAAGCCGGCGCGCTAGCTCTCGTCGGCTCCCGCGAACTCGGGGTCCGCTCCATCTTCGACTTTGCTCCCGGGGCCGACATGGTGCTGACGGACCGCGTCCAGATCCAGCAGGTCCTGATCAATCTTATGCGAAACGCGATGGAGGCCATGCGAGAAAGCGACAGGAAGGAGCTCGTCGTCCGGACAGAGCCCGCGGACGAGTTCGTCGCCGTAGAGGTTTCCGATACCGGGCCGGGCATCTCGGACGAGATCGCGGCCGAGCTGTTCAGGCCTTTTGTCACCACCAAGGCGGGCGGCATGGGCATAGGACTCTCGATATCGAAGAGGATCGTCGAGTCACACGGCGGCGACATAACGGTCCGACGCAACCGCCACGGCGGCGCGACCTTCCGCTTCACGTTGCCGGCATACAGCGGAGGGCGACTAGAATGAACCAGAACGATTACGTCGTGCATGTCGTCGATGACGAGGAGGCAGTACGGAAGTCCATGGCCTTCCTCCTGGCCGTGTCAGGCTTCAACGTGCGTCTTCACGAGAGTGCTACCGCCTTCCTCGATTCCGGACAGCCTCTCGAAAATGCTTGCCTCGTCACTGATCTCAGAATGCCCGGGCTGAACGGTGTCGAGCTGCTGCAAAGGCTGCGACAGCAGGGAACGAAAATACCTGCCATCGTGGTGACGGGCCACGGCGACGTTCCTATGGCCGTCGAGGCCATGAAGGCCGGCGCGCGCGATTTCATAGAAAAGCCGTTCGAGGACGAGGTCCTGATCTCTGCCATAAGGAATGCCGCTGCTGAGCTTGGGAAGACTGAGGAAGCTGACGTATCCGCGGTGCGGAAGCGCTTTTCCGAGCTGTCGGAGCGGGAACGCGAGGTCATGGCAGGCGTCGTGGCGGGATTGCCCAACAAGTCGATCGCATACGACTTGAAGATCAGCCCGCGCACGGTCGAGGTCCACCGCTCCAACGTCATGGTCAAGATGGGAGCGAGGACCCTGCCGGAGCTGGTCCGCATGACGCTTCGTGCCGAGCTTCCGGTTCATTGAGCGTCGCGGCTACGTATGATTACTTAGTGACATAACCGAATTTCCGGTTAGCCCGCGATGCGCGATCTATCTCCCGCCAACCAGGGAGATTCCGATGACAATCCAGCACCCAGCCGCATACGTCCATCCCGAAGGAGCACGGCTGTCGCTGCACGTTCCCGGAAGCCGTATCCAGCCTGCCACCCTCTACGCTGCCGGGTCGGAGATCTACGGTCAAGGCGAAAAGGCCGGAACGCTGTACCAAGTGGAATTCGGTGCGGTGCGGGTATACCGCCTGCTCGCCGACGGTCGACGCCAGATCTCGGCCTTCCATCTCGCTGGCGAGGTCTTCGGCTTCGAGAGCGATGGCCGGCACCATTTCTTCGCGGAAGCTATTTGCGCGACGGGTCTGCAGGCGATCCGTCAGGGTCCTGGAAGCGACCTGTCGCAGCGGCTGCTCCCGTTGGTCCTCAAGAGCTTCGTGCGGGCACAAGAACATCTCCTCGTGCTCGGCAGGCAGAATGCTGCAGAAAGGATCGCCGCGTTCCTACTGGACATGGCCGAGCGGCAGGGCGGCCTCGAGACCTTCGAGCTGCCCATGTCACGCACCGATATCGCCGACTATCTCGGCTTGACGATAGAAACGGTGTCCCGTGCCATTTCCTCCTTCCGGGCCAAGGGCATCATCAGGCTGAGAACCCAGCGCACCGTAGAGCTCCTGAAGCCGGAGGCGCTACGGGGAATGAGCGAGTAACGGCGAGGCGAGCCCGCTCCTACGATCCGAGGATACCCATGATGCGTTCCCTGCTGATAGGCACCGTGGCGGCGCTTGTGGGCATGGCCGCGATCTACACCCTGTACAGCCGCGACATCGCAAGGGCCACGGCATCACTCGAAGGGCGCAGCCAACTCGTAGACACGGAGTTCGGGCCGATCGAGTACGCGGAGGTTGGCGAAGGCCATCCGGTGCTGGTCATCCATGGGTCCGGCGGCGGATTCCAGCAGGGATTGCTGTTGTCCGAGCCGTTGGCCGGGCGAGGCTTCAAGCTGATCGCTCCGTCCCGCTTCGGCTACCTCAGGACTCCTGCCAGGGATGATCTCACCTTGGCGATGCAGGCGGATGCTCATGCAGCCTTCATGTCCCGCCTAGGCGTAGAGAAGGCGGTGATCATCGGCGGCTCTGCCGGCGCGCAATCGGCGATGCAGCTCGCAATCCGGTACCCTGATGCCTGCGAGGCGCTCGTGCTGTTGGTGCCGGCCGCCTACGCTCCGGACAGGCCCCCGAACGAATCGGGGGCCGAAAGCGCTCTTGCGGAACGGTTCATGATGGCGATGCTGAAGGGAGACTTCCCCTTCTGGGCAGCTATCAGGCTCCTTCCCGACACCATGACCCGGCTCATCCTGGCGACCGAACCCGGGGTGATCGAGGCAGCCGGACCTTCGTCGCCGACCAGCGCAATGCCGTCCTCATCGGCGGCACCGGAACGGGCAAGTCGCATCTGGCCATCGCCATTGCCCGGGCCCTGATCCGCAATGGTTCGCGGGGCCGCTTCTACAACGTCATCGATCTGGTCAATCGCCTCGAGACAGAGCACCGCAACGGCAAGCAGGGCCGGCTCGCCGATTACCTGACCCGGCTCGACTTCGTCGTGCTCGATGAACTCGGCTATCTGCCCTTCGCCCAGGCCGGCGGGCAACTGCTCTTCCACCTGATCAGCAGGCTCTATGAGCGCACCTCGATCATCGTCACCACCAACCTGGCGTTCGGCGAATGGCCGGCCGTCTTCGGCGACGCCAAGATGACGACAGCGCTGCTCGACCGTCTCACGCATCACTGCGAGATCATCGAGACTGGAAACGAATCCTGGCGCTTCAAGAACCGCGCCTGATTACCCCAACAAGCCGATCGCGCTCGCCCGGGCTGCGCAACCCTGACCAGCTCCGCCCGGCGAGCGCTGACCATTGTGCTCTACGAAGGGGGTCCCTTTTGCGCGCCGATCCAGGGTCCCCATTGCGTGCTGATTGACATCGTGCCGCCCTCATGTACAGCTTGATCGGAACTGCCAAGCTCAACGACGTCGACCCCCAGGCTTGGCTCGCCGACGTGCTCGCCCGCATCGCCGACACGCCGCAGAGCCAACTGTCCGATCTCCTGCCGTGGAACTGGCGCCAATCCATCACTGTAAAAGCAGCCTGATCGCGGCCTTCGCCGGAGGGTTACATAACGTTTCCATACGGGCTCGTGATGGGAGACGTGGTTCCTGAATTCCCGGGCATTCCGCACCAGCGCCTGCGCATGCGTGAACGCGACAGATCCCTTACTTGACGGCCACGTCCCCTTCAGCACGCTTCCTAGCTTCGAGGGCCATATGAGCCCAGGCGCCGGGGTATCCTCCTGCGGTAGGCGTGGCGCTGGACGGGTATACCGATGCTGGCCCGGCTGGCCTGGTTCCATGGTGGCGGAGTCGTTCCGCCGCGGCGGATTGGGTCCCTCAGCAGGCGCAGGCCATTGAGCACCACCAGGACCGTCCCTCCTTCGTGGCCGATCACGGCGAGCGGTAGGGGAAGCTCGAAGAACAGGCCGCCCGTGACAAGGATCGCCATGGCACCCATGGCGAAGGCGAGGTTCTGTCGGATGATCAGCGAGGTGCGGCGCGCCAGGCGATGAGCTTCCGCAAGACGCCCCATATCCTCCGAAAGAAGAGCCACGTCCGCTGCCTGGAGCGCGACATCCGATCCGGCGGCGCCCATTGCGATCCCGACATCGGCGCGGGCCAGGGCCGCGGCATCGTTGACGCCGTCGCCGACGAAGGCGACCTTGCCCATGGAAGCCAGTTCGCCCACCATCCGGACCTTGTCCTCCGGCAGCATGTCGGCGTGGATCTCGTCAGGCTTCAGGCCGAGTTCCTTGCCTATGCGCAAGGCTACTGGACGGCGGTCGCCCGTCATCATGACGATCTGCCTGACCCCTCCGTCACGCAGGGCCGCCAGCGCCGGACCAGATGTCGCGCGGGCCTGGTCCGCGATGGTCACAGCTCCCATGACTTGTGCATCCTGCCCGGCGTAGATGACCGTCTGCGTGTCGGCTGCGAGCGTCTTCAGTATTGGATCCTCGATGGACGCGCCCATCTGGGCGGCGAGGCGCGGATTGCCCGCCCATAATTGGCTATCGCCATCCCTGCCGACGACCCCGGCGCTCGGGCGGGTGATCACATCTTCCACCTTGACGGGCTTGATGCCGCGGCTGGCTGCTTCCTCGCGGATAGCCGCCGCGCTGTGATGTTCCGAATGGGCTTCGATTCCAGCGAGCAGAGACAGGAAACTCCGTTCGTCACCGTCAAGGGCGACAACCCCGGTGACCGATGCCCTCCCGGTCGTCAACGTTCCTGTCTTGTCGAAGGCGAATGTGTCGACTGCAGCGAGGGTTTCGAGGGCGGCCCCGCCCTTGAATAGCACTCCGCCGCGAGCGGCCGCCGACAGCGCCGACAGGATTGCCGCGGGCACTGAGATGACGATGGCGCAGGGACTCGCCGCCACCAGCAAGGTCGCGGAGCGGTAGAGCGCTCCCTCCCAGTCGCGTCCCAGCCAATAGAAGGCGGCGAATGCCAGGACCGCGCCGACCATGACCGCCACGGTGTAGCGCTGGCCGAACCATGCGCTGAACCGCTCCGAGGGCGCCTTGGCGGCCTGCGCCTCCGTCACCAGCGCGATCATGCGGGCGACCGTGCTCTCCTCCACGGTCTTGGTCACCGCCACTTCAAGCACGCCGTCAAGATTGACCGTCGCCTCGAAGACCTGGGTGCCGGGTTGCTTGGAGACCGGCATCGACTCGCCCGTGATGTTCGCTTCGTCAAGGGAACCGCGACCGCTGACGATGACACCATCGGCCGGAACGCGCGCCCCCGGCCGCAGCACCACGACATCATCTACCTTGAGATCGGACGCTGGGATCTCGGAGACCGCGCCATCCGGTGCCTTGCGCAAGGCAGTCTCCGGACGGAGTTCCATCAGCGCCTCGATGGCGCGGCGTGCGCGGCCGAGAGCCCGTTCCTCCAGCGTCGTCGAGATGCTGAACAGCGTCAACAGGACGGCTCCCTCGAAGGGAGCGCCGACAGCCGCCGCGGCGACTGCGGCGACCACCATCAGGAGGTCGATGTCCAGGACCCGCTCCCCCCACAACGCGGCGGCCGCACGCGATGCAGCGGGAACTCCGCCCGCGAGATAAACGAGCGAGAGTCCCGCGATGGAAGAAGCCGAGGCGGCGGAGCCATGCAGCGGCCATAGCCCGAGAATGGCCAGGAGCATCCCGGCGACCGTCAAGGCCGACAGGATGAGCGGACGGTCGATCTCGAACGGTTTCCTCAAGTCATCTCCTGCTGCGGGGCATTCCGCGCGCTTCTAATCCGAGGGGCCGCTTCGCTTCCGCAGTGAAGCGGCACCGATTCTTCTGGCTGTGCGAAGCGTGAACCTCTCTCATATAGGGACTATGCCCCTCCTATCAGGATGCCCGCAGCCAGAACCAAGGCACCCCCGAGCACGATTTGGAACGTTGCCCGCAGGAACGGTGTCTCCATGAAGCGGTTCTGGATCCATACGATGGCCCAGAGCTCGATGAACACAACGATCAGCGCGATAACGGTGGCTGTCCAGAAGTTCGGGATAAGATAGGGCAAGGCATGGCCGAGGCCGCCGAGCGTCGTCATCACGCCAGATGCGAGACCTCGCTTCCAGGGAGCGCCGCGCCCTGAGAGTCTTCCGTCGTCATGGGCGGCCTCGGTAAACCCCATCGAAATACCCGCGCCCACCGAGGCGGAGAGGCCAATAAGGAAGGTCGTCCACGGATCCTGCGTCGCGAATGCGGTCGCGAAGATAGGCGCCAGCGTCGAAACCGAGCCGTCCATCAGGCCCGCCAGTCCAGGCTGCACCCATGTCAGGAGGAATCGCCGATTGGCTGCCTCGTCCTCCGCCGACCGCTCGTCGCCGCCGAGATGCCGCTCGGTCAGCATGCCGGCTTTCGCCTCGTGCTTGCCTTCAGCAGCCGCGAGGTCTCCCAAGAGCTTGCGGGTCTCTGCATCGGTCGCGCGCGCGGCTGCCTTCGCGTAGAACCCTTGCGCCTCTCGCTCCATGTCGAAAGCTTCTTCGCGGATGCGGTCGAGCGGCAGGTTCTCGACCAGCCAGACAGGCCGACGGGCGTAGAAGTCACGTACATGCTCTCGCCGGATCGGCACGATCATGTCCCCGAAGCGTCGGCGGTAGAGTTCGATCAAGGTGCGTCGGTGCTCGTCCTCTTCTTCCGCCATCGCGGCGAACACTGCCGCCGATGCCGGATAGGCCTCCCGCAGCTTGCCGGCATAGGCGGAGTAGATCCGGCTGTCCTCCTCCTCCGATGAGATCGCAAGGGCCAGGATTTCCCGCTCGCTCAGGTCATCGAATGAGCGCCTTCGAGTGAAACTGGGAAGTGACAGGCGAGGCATTCTGGTTTTCTCCTTCTGGAGGCTGTGCGCGCTGCTTAAGGAAAGGTCTACTGCCGTCAGTGAAACGCCTTTGCGCTACGCTCATCCTTCCGATCACTCTGGCCGCGATAACCTGGAAGCCGTCCCTCCAACAATGGCGCTTCCTTCGCCAGTGCTTCGGCCAGGAAGTCCAGGAACGCCCGGATGCGCGCCGTCTGGCGCAGGTCCTCATGGGTCAGCAGCCACAGATCCAGGGTGAAGTCCTCTGGAAGGGGGGCGATCCGAAGAAGGTCAGGTTCGAGATCGGCAAGGCCGCAGGGCAGCGGCGCAAGCCCCATGCCCGCCTTGGCGGCGGAAAGGGCGGCAGCGACGGAGTTGGTGCGCAGCATCGGCCTTGCCTCCGGAAGGAAGCGGGCAACGCGGCGCACGAGCGCCTCGTGCTCGGAATCGAAGCCGATCCAGTCATGCTGCGCGAGATCAGGCTCCGGATGCCGGACCCGGTAGTCGGCGCTGGCGTAGACGGCGAAGGCGAGTCGTCCGACCCGGCGCCCGACCAGGGTCTCGGCTGGCGCATTGCCCACGCGGAGCGCGATGTCGGCCTCGCGTCGGCTGAGGTTGAGGGCGACATTGCCGACCACGAGTTCGATCTCGATGCCTGGATAGGCCTCGCGGAACGCGGCGAGGTGCCGGGGCAGCAATCCGAAGGCGAGCATGTCGATGGTCGTGACGCGCACAGCGCCGCTGAGGCGCAGGTCCTGCCCGGTCACCTTGCGGCTTAAGCTCGCGATCTCCTCCTCGACGCGCAGGGCCCCGTCGCGCAGCTCCTCTCCAGCAGGTGTCAGAAGATAACCGCCCGGCTGCCGCTCGAAGAGGCGGACGCCCAGCTCCGCCTCGAAGGCACCGATGCGGCGGAACACCGTGGAATGGTTCACGCCGAGGGTCCGGGCGGCTCCCGAAAGCGTCCCGGCCCGCGCCACGGCGAGGAAGACGCGCAGGTCGTCCCAGTTCTCCTGCTTTGCATCCATGCAAAGGCACCTTTCAGAGATCGCCAATCCCGCTGCACCTTCGCACAGCCTATGTTCCCAGTCGAGGCAAGGCTTCAACAGGATGCTGAGCCAAGCGAAAGGAGAAGATGATGTCCCAGAGCACAACCGCTAAAACCGTCCTTCGAAGCGACGAGCTCTCGTGCCCGTCCTGCGTGCCGAAGATCGAGAAGGCCTTGCGGGGCCTGCCGGGCGTGGAGACGGCCGCTGTGCGCTTCAACACCGGAAAGATCGAGGTTGAACACGACCCCATCCTCGCGAACGTCGAGGCGCTGGTCCGAGCAATCCGCGGTGTCGGCTACGAGGCCCGGCCCACCGCCTTCTAATGCCTCTCGATCTCCGCCGCGCCGCCACCGACGCGGCGGATGCCTTCAACAATACGAATGAAAGGGTGGATGAAATGTCTAGTCTCGTCGCGAAGATAAGGGGTGCCATCGCACATCCCGCGCGGCGTCGCTTCTGGCTCACTGTCGGCAGCGGCGCTCTCATCGCGGTCGGTCTGGTTGCACGGTACGGCTTAGGCATGATCGACCTGTGGACGGCGCTGATGGTCGCGGCCGCCTTGATCGCCGGATCTGACATTGCCGTACGGGCCTGGACCGCCCTGAAGGTCAGGCATCTGAGCATCGAATTGCTGGTGACGATCGCCGCAGTCGGCGCGCTCGCCATCGGCGAGGTCTGGGAGGCGGCCGCCGTCACCTTCCTGTTCATGTTCGGCGCTTGGCTGGAGATGCGCACCATGGGCCAGACCCGCGGCGCGCTGAAGGCGTTGCTGGATGCCGCTCCGGCGACCGCAACCGTGATGCGCAATGGCGAGGCGGTCGAGGTTCCGGCCCCTGCCGTTGCCATCGGCGAGATCGTCCTGGTCAAGGCGGGCCAGCGCATCCCCGTGGACGGCGAGGTGACCGAGGGTACGGCCGCGGTCAGCGAGGCCGCCATCACCGGGGAACCGATGCCTGCGGAGAAGGAGGCGGGTTCGCGCGTCCATGCCGGGACCATCGCCGAGAACGGCCTGCTGCGGATCCGCGCCACCAACGTTGGCACCGACACCACGCTCGCCCGCATCATCCAGCGCGTCGAGGAGGCGCAAGAGGAGAAAGCGCCGAGTCAGCGCCTGATCGAGCGCTTCGCGCAGTGGTATACGCCGTCGATCATCGGGCTTGCTGTCCTCGCCTTCGCCTTCACACAGGATATAAGGCTGGCGCTGACGCTGCTGGTCGTGGGCTGCCCCGGTGCCCTGGTCATCTCGACACCCGTGTCGATCGTGGCGGGCATCGGCCGTGCCGCGCGCAGCGGCATCCTGATCAAGGGCGGCCAGCACCTGGAGAGCGCGGGCAGGATCGATACGCTGGCGCTCGACAAGACCGGCACACTGACTGAAGGCAAGCCGCGTCTGGCGACGGTGATCACGCTGGATAATACGGCCGAAGGCGAACTCCTGCGCCTGGCCGCCACGGCCGAGGCGGGATCGGACCACCCGCTCGGCCGCCCCATCGTCGAGGCCGGGCGCAAGCAGGGGCCGCTGCCGACACCCGAGGCGCTCGACGAACACGCCGGGATGGGCATCAGCGCCCGCATCGAAGGGCGCGAGATTGCCGCGGGCAACCGCCGCTTGATGGACAAGCTCGGCATCGCACTCGGCGCTGAGGGCGAAGCCGCGCTGAAGCGTCTCTTGTCGGCCGGGCAGACGCCGATCCTGGTCGCGGCGGACGGCAGGCTGATCGGCTTGCTGGGCATGTCCGACATGGCCCGCGAAGGCGCCAGGGAGGCTATCGCCCGCCTGCGCGGCATCGGCATAAGCCGCGTGGTCATGCTGACCGGCGACCAGCATGGCGCGGCGCAGGCGATCGCCCGCGATGTCGGCATCGAGGAGGTTCATGCCGGGCTGATGCCCGAGGACAAGCTGGAGCTGATCCGCAGGCTGAAGGCGGAGGGCGCGCATGTCGCCATGGTTGGCGACGGCATCAACGACGCCCCCGCGCTCGCTGCGGCGGACACCAGCATCGCCATGGGTGCCGCGGGCAGCGATGTCGCCATCGAGACCGCCGACATCGCTCTGCTCAAGGACGACTTGGGCAAGATCCCCGAGGCCATGGCGATCTCGCGCGCGACGCTCGGCAATATGCGCCAGAACCTGGCGATCGCCCTGGTCACGGTGGCCGGGCTGCTCGCTGGAGTGTTCTCGGGCAATGTCCACATGGCGGGCGGCATGCTGGTGCACCAGTTGTCGGTGCTGATCGTCATCGCCAACGGCATGCGGCTGTTGCGTGTCCCGAGGGCGGCTAGACCAGCCCAAGCCGACCACGGGATGCCTGCGCCGACCGCTGCCGCAGCAGCCGCCAGGACCTGAGCGGGTGCCATATGGCCGTAGCCCCTGCGCCAGTCGCGGGGGCTATTCACATTCGGAGTCATAAATTGTTCGGCGATGGGGAAAGGCCTCGTACCCATTCATGCGTCGAAAGCTCTATATCTCTCATGATACGAAGCAAGTGATCATTCAGTCTTACGAGGTGATACGATGGATCCGACAGTCAGCGTCAGGTACATGGTTGATGATGTCCAGGCGGCGCTCGACTGGTACACGAGGCATCTTGACTTTGAGGTGATCTCAAACCACGCCTCTCCCTTCGCGGATGTGCGTCGCGGCTCGCTGAGGCTCCTCCTGAGCGGCCCGGCGAGTTCCGCCGGCCGTCCAATGGCTGATGGAGAGCAGCCGCGTCCAGGCGGATGGAATCGCATACACCTTCTCGTCGACGACCTGGCGTCGGAAGTCGAGCGCCTGAAGAAGGAGGGAGCAAGGTTCCGGAACGACATCGTGTCCGGTCCAGGAGGCCAGCAGATCCTCTTGGTTGACCCTTCGGGCAACCTTGTCGAACTCTTCGAACCCGCGCGTCGCTGACCGCTCCGCATCGACGGCGCGCCGGGATCGTCCCGTATGGGAAGACGGCAGCGTTCCAGAACTCTCCAAGGAGAGCCACTGAGATTGCGGCGACGGCGGAGAGCGGGGATATGGAAGCTAGCAAGAAGGCCACCGGAGGCGCTTGGGAGGTGTTTCAAGCCTTCCTTTCGCTGGGCCTAACATCCTTCGGCGGTCCCGTCGCACACCTTGGCTATTTCCGGGAGGCGTTCGTGGTTCGCCGGAAATGGATGAGCGAGCAGGCCTATGCAGACCTCGTTGCCCTCTGCCAGTTCCTGCCCGGTCCCGCTTCAAGCCAGGTCGGAATGGCAGTTGGCCTGCGGCGGGCCGGATACATCGGGATGCTGGCCGCGTGGGCGGCGTTCACGCTGCCTTCCGCCATCCTGCTTGTAGCCTTTGCCTTCGGGGCGGCGGCTGTCGGCGCAGAGAGCGGCGCAGGCTGGATTCAGGGCCTGAAGGCGGCCGCGGTGGCCGTGGTCGCGCATGCGGTGCTCGGCATGGCGAGGAGCCTGGCTCCGGACAGGGAGCGCGGCACGATCGCCGTGCTCGGCATGATCATCGCAATGCTGATCCCTACTTCCCTCGGACAGGTTGCGGCAATCCTCGCTGGCGGCCTGCTCGGCCTTGCATTGCTGCGGACACCCGAATTCGGCAACGGCGTACACGAGGATCTGGGCGTGACCGTCGGCAAGCGCGCGGGCGCTGCCTTCCTGCTGGTCTTTCTCGTCCTCCTAATCGTTCTGCCCGTGCTCGCAGCCGTCACGGGCGACGGGGCGTTGCGAATGGCGGACAGCTTCTATCGGGCGGGGTCACTCGTGTTCGGCGGCGGGCATGTCGTCCTGCCGCTGCTGCAGGCCGAGACGGTCGAAACCGGACTTGTCAGCCGTGAAGCATTCCTTGCCGGCTACGGTGCAGCCCAGGCCGTACCAGGGCCGCTTTTCACTTTCGCCGCCTATCTCGGAGCCGTTCAGGAGTCCTGGCCTGACGGGATCGTCGGGGCATTGATCGCGCTCGTTGCGATCTTCGCGCCATCGGCGTTGCTGGTGCTCGGTGGATTGCCCTTCTGGGACGGACTCAGGACATCGCCGACTGCGCGCCGCGCGCTGATGGGGGTGAATGCGGCGGTCGTCGGCCTGCTTGCAGCCGCCCTCTACGATCCCGTCTTCAGCCAAGGCATCACATCCTCCGTTGCCATGGCTATTGCGGCGGCCTCCTTCGTTGCCTTGGCCCTCTGGGCCGTTCCGGCCTGGGCCGTCGTGGTTGCCGCGGGGGGACTTGGCGCGGCGCTTCTTTAGGCCGATGCCGACTTCCTATCCCCGATGCAGAGCGACCGTTGGAAACGCATTTCTGAACGTTCGTCATCGTACGGCTGCCGCGGATCGCCAAGGACCACTTCCGGAGTGGCAGGTGGGTGCCCTGCATTAGGGTCCGCAGCACACCGGAACGCGATGAACCGCGGGAGACGAAGCACTCCTGCAACTCTGCATCTCGCGGGTCCCCGCCCCAGGGGGCCTAGCCCTCAACAACGTCAACGCTTCGTGCGCGACGATGTGAGTCGGCTCAGGAGTCACGAGACGCCAAAGAGGAGGCATATGCGCCTTAGCCATGCTCTCTTTCGGAGGCAAGATGCCGCTTTGCCAGCCAAAGCGCCGCCGGAGGAATGACCAGCCATTGAAGAAGCGGCAGAAGACCTGTCCCGAAAGGTGGAACAAGGGGCATTAGATCGGAATAGCTCCATCGGTGGGTGATCGATTTGTGGTAGAGCTCAAGGGCCACGGTCGCGGCAAGTCCGACGGCCATGTAGACCAGCAGGGGAAGAGGCTGGAGCCGCGCCAGCCACCGCCGTGACCGCCCGACGAGCGAGGCGCTCCAGAAGGCAGCGAGCGCTATGACCACGTCGCCCTTCGTCGCAGAGAGGCAGAGCTTCGCTGCCTGCCAATGCGGCATCTCGGCCATGCCCTCGAAGGCGGGAGCCTGCAGCATCTCCCACGCGAAGTGGAGGAGAAACGCAAAGAGCGCCAACGGCGCCTCGGGAATGCGCGACCATGACCCCGCCGACATGGATTCATTCACCTCCTGCGCCGATGCCGACGCGAAGCACCCGATGCCTTCAGCGCGGTTCCTTCGGATGCGCCAGTCTTCCGATGCCGAGGGAGGCGTCGGTGCGAGCCATGGAAGCCTCTCCGTCCGTCTCGGATCCTGCGAGCGCACGGATCGCGTCGATGGTCTCCGGGATGACGATCGCCTGGTTGTCCACCATGTAGGCGTAGTAGAGCTCGCTTCCGTCCACCTTCAGCATGTCTTCCCACAGTGCGACCTCGTACAGGTCGCCGTGCGGCCGACCGATATCGAGCATCCATTCCTTGACGGCGTTCAAGGCGGCAACGCCGCGGTCGATGCGCACCAAGGCGATCCGGGAGGACTCGCGAAAGGCATCCAGCACTTCCTCCTTGGCGGCTGGCCTCGTCAACTCGACGTTCCAGTAGTGAAGGTGGGACAGCGTCTGCGGGACCTTCACTGCCATCGTTACGACGTCAAGGCCGGGATCCACGGTCTTCGCGTCCGGCCCTTGATGGCTCGGTATCTCCGGCTCCGGCACCAGCGTGTTCATGATGCCTCCCAGGTGGCTCTCCCAAGGGTCAGTCGCGCGCCTCAGCAGCGTTCCCCGGGCCTTGCGAAGAAGCCCCACCCTCTTCAGGGCTGACAAGGTGCGGACGATCGAGGTCGTGTTGCACGAGACGACTCGCGTGGCCTCCCGTCCGAGTGCGCTGCCATATGAGCATTCGGCGACGAAGGAATGTCCGGTCACGTCGTGCTTCTCGCCTCCCTGGAGGATGAACTTCTTACCCATCCTCCTGTAGGTTTCGACGTTGGCCGCGGCCACCTTCTTCGGAGTGCAGTCGACCACGACATCGGCGGCGGCGAGAAGTTCGTCCAGGTTCCCCGCCACATCGATCCCGTTCGCTGTCATCGCGGCCGAAGCCTTAGGGACCGCGGCATGTATCCGCATGCCCTTCCGGTCGGCCACTTGCATGCGCCAGTCAGATGTCACGTCGGCCACGCCCGCCAATTCCATGTCATCCTGGAGGACGACGGCTTCCGCTACGCGCTTCCCGATGACTCCGTAACCATTCACCGCCACTCTGGTTCTTCCGTTACTCATTTTCGCTCTCCATCGATCTTGCCGTCCGAGGGGGTGGGTCCTGCCGTCCACCGCCGCCATCGAGCAGCCGAAGCACTTCCCGCGCGACTTCCACCTCCTCGTCTGTCGGCACCACCAGCACGCTTACCTTTGAGGCCGACGAACTGATCGACGGCCCGCCCTTCAGGTTGAGGCCGGGATCGACCTCAACGCCAAGCCAGCCGGCGGTCCTGGCGACCGATTCGCGGATTACTGGCGAATTCTCGCCGATGCCTGCGGTGAAGACCAATGTGTCCAGTCCTCCGAGCGCCGCGGCGAGGGAACCGATCTCCCGGCCTGCGCGATACACGAAGGCATCGACGGCATCGCGCGCGTCGGGACTCCTGGATTCCAGCAGGCGCTGCATGTCTCCCGTGATGCCGGAGATGCCCAGGAGTCCCGAGCGATGGTAGAGCAGGCTCGCGACTTCCTCCGGCTCCATGCCTCGTTCCTGCAGGAGATACAGGACAACGCCAGGGTCGAGCGAACCGCATCGCGTGCTCATCACCAGGCCGTCGAGGGGCGAGAACCCCATCGTCGTGGCCACGCTCTTCCCGTCCAGCATCGCGCAGAGGCTGGCGCCGCTCCCAAGGTGGGCGACGATCACCTTGCCTCCTGCGGAAGGACCGTACGACTTCCGGAGTTGGGAAGAGACGTAGGCGTAGGACACCCCGTGGAAGCCGTAGGACTGGATGCCCGCATCCGACAGCTCGCGCGGAAGGCCATAGGCCTTGGCGACAGCGGGCCGCCCGCTATGGAACGCCGTATCGAAGCACCCGACCTGCGTGGCGGCGGGAAACAGCTTCCTTGCCCGCTCCACGATCTCCAGGTTTTGCGGCTGGTGGGTAGGAGCCAGCGGGACCAGCCGACGCAGCGCCTCGACAGCGCCATCGTCGAGGAATGCAGGAGATCGGTAGGTCCGCCCGCCGTGGACGATGCGGTGGCCTACCGCTTGCAATCGAGAGATGTCGGCCACCGAGCGGATCTCATCGGCTACGATCTCGACCGCCGATCCGATGTCCAGCGGCCCGGCGCCGAGGTCGCGTTGCCGTGCGGGCTCCCCGCCACCGGAAAGGCGGAGGCGGGGATTCGCATTGAGCGAGGCGACGCCGCCTTTCACCAGAAGCGGCAGGTTCGCGCGCCGCTCGTAGAGCGCGAATTTCAGGCTCGACGAGCCTGCGTTCAATGCCAGGATCATGGGAGGCATGGCCGACCGCTCCGTCGATCTACTCGCCCGACCACTGCCAGTCGCGCACCTCCGGCATGTCCTGGCCGTGCGCCCTGATGTAGTCGTGGTGCTCGAGGAGCTTTTCCTGCATCAGCTGCCGCAGGCTTTCGCCGCCCGCGCGGATCGCAAGCGTCCTCTCCACCACGCTCTGCACCAGGTGATAGCGGTCGAGGCCGTTCAGCACCGTCATGTCGAAGGGGGTCGTCGTCGTCCCTTCCTCGTTGAATCCCCGGACGTGGAAGTTGCCGTGGTTGGTCCTGCGGTAGGTAAGCCTGTGTATCGTCCACGGATAGCCGTGATAGGCGAAGATCACGGGCTTGTCGGTGGTGAACAGCGCGTCGAACTCGCGGTCGGTGAGGCCATGCGGGTGAACCTCGCGCGGCTGCAGGGTCATCAGGTCGACCACGTTGACGACCCTGACGTTCAGGTCGGGCATGTGCTCATTCAGTATCTGGACAGCGGCGAGCGTCTCCACGGTGGGCACGTCCCCGGCGCAGGCCATCACCACGTCAGGCTCGCGGGCGCCGTTGCCCGAGGCCCAGTCCCAGATGCCGATGCCTCTGTCGCAGTGCGCCCGCGCCTGTTCCAGCGACAGCCACTGCCAGGAGGGCGCCTTTCCGGCGACGATGATGTTGATGCGGTCCCACGTGCGCAGCACGTGGTCGGTGACGCACAAGAGGGTGTTCGCGTCCGGAGGCAGGTAGACGCGAACGATGTCCGCCTTCTTGTTCAGCGCGACATCCACGAATCCCGGGTCCTGGTGGCTGAAGCCATTGTGATCCTGCTGCCAGACATGGCTCGTCAGCAGGTAGTTGAGCGACGAGATCGGGCGACGCCAGGGGATGTCGCGGCTCGCGTCCAGCCATTTCGCATGCTGGTTGAACATCGAGTCCACGATGTGGATGAAGGCCTCGTAGCAGGAGAACAGCCCGTGCCGCCCTGTCAGCAGGTAGCCTTCCAGCCAGCCCTGGCAGGTATGTTCCGAAAGTATCTCCAGCACCCGGCCCTCGGGACCGAGGTCGGTGTCCTCCGGCAGCACCACTTCCATCCATGCGCGTCCCGTCACCTCGAAGACATCCTGGAGCCTGTTGGAGGCCGTCTCGTCGGGACCGACGATCCGGAAGTTCCGGTGGGATTCGTTGGCCCGCATCACCTCGCGCAGGAAGCCGCCCATCACCCTCGTGGCCTCGACCTTCCTCGCGCCGGGGCGGCGGACTTCCACGGCATGCGGCGCCAGTCCGGGCATGTCGAGGGGTCGGCGGAGCATCCCGCCGTTCGCGTGAGGATTGGCGCTCATGCGCCGCGTCCCCGTCGGCACGGCAGCGAGAACCTCCGCCACGGGGTTGCCGTCCGCTGCGAACAGCTCCTCGGGGCGATAGCTCCGGAGCCAGTCCTCTAGCATCCTGAGGTGCTCCGCGTTCCCAGCGAGGCCCGAAAGCGGCACTTGGTGGGAACGCCAGAAACCCTCGGTCTTGAGCCCGTCGACCTCCTTCGGCCCGGTCCAGCCCTTCGGACTGCGCAGGACGACAATGGGCCAGCGCGGGCGTTCTCCCGTGCCGGGTCGGCCGCGAGCATGGTCCTGGATTTCGCGGATCTTCCCGAAGGCCTCGTCCAGCGCCGCCGCCATCCGCTCGTGCATCTCGGGCGGATCATCCCCCTCCACGAAGAGCGGTTCATGGCCGTAGCCGACGAGGAGCGAGCGCAGTTCCTCCGACGGGATACGGGCGAGCACCGTGGGATTGGCGATCTTGTAGCCGTTGAGGTGGAGGATCGGGAGCACTGCGCCGTCATGCGCTGGGTTCAGGAACTTGTTCGAGTGCCAGGCGGCCGCCAGCGGCCCGGTCTCGGCTTCGCCATCGCCGATCACGCAGGCAACCACCAGGTCCGGATTGTCGAAGGCGGCGCCGTAGGCATGGGAGAGCGCATAGCCGAGCTCCCCGCCTTCGTTGATGGAGCCCGGGACTTCCGGCGCGACGTGGCTCGGAATGCCGCCTGGGAACGAGAACTGGCGGAACAGCTTCCGCAGGCCGGCCTCGTCCAGCGAGACGTCGGGGTTGAGCTCGCTGTAGGTACCTTCCAGATAGGTATTGGCGACCATGGCCGGGCCGCCGTGGCCCGGCCCGCAGACATAGATCACGTTCGCATCCTGAGCCTGGATCAGCCTGTTGAGGTGGGCGTAGATGAAGTTGAGCCCCGGCGACGTGCCCCAGTGCCCGAGGAGCCGCGGCTTGACGTGCTCCAGCTTCAGGGGCTGGCGCAGGAGCGGGTTGTCGAGCAAATAGATCTGGCCAACCGTAAGATAGTTCGCGGCGCGCCAATAGGCATCTATGCGTTGCAGCTCCCCTTGGGCGAGCGTCCGTTGATCTGCTTGTCGCTTATCGGTCATGTCATGCTCCTCTTGGCCTCAACGGCCTGCTGCAGCCCGTGTGCCCTGGAACTGGAAGTGCCGAGCGGCATCAGCCACCATTCGGCCCGTGCACCACCGCGCGTAGGAGCCGCCCAGAAGCCACCCTGCCGCCCGCGGGCCACTACGTGTCGGCAGGTCGTAATCTATGAACACGGTCAGCAACGAGGAGGCTCCGTCGGCGGCTATCCGGAAGCCCATCCTGTAGCGGCCGATGACCCAGAGCGTCGGCTCGCCGACAGTCTCCCAGGCCTTCGAGCGGGGCGGATCGCGAGCGGTCACGACCTCGTCCACAGCCAGCGGGATCCCGAGGAAGCTTCCGCTGAAGCCGAACCTCGATCCGACCGCCCGCGTTCCGCCCGCATCCATGTGGATGTCCATCCGTGATCCCATCATCGCCCACGAGCGCTGCTCCATGTGCATAGAAAGGTTGCGGTGGTCATCCAGGTAATCGAACACGGCGCTATCGGCGGCCGCGATCTGACGGGTGGCTGCCGCGGAATGCGCGAGGCGGGACATCTGCCTGCCGCCCTATTCGCCGCCGACGCTGTAGAAGACCCGGGGAGGTTCCGAGGCCGTCCGGGGGACGGCGTACACCTCGTAGGAGGCGGAGGGATCGTCGCCCATGCCGAGCGACCCTTGGGGCATCCCCGGAACCGCCAGGCCCGCTACTTCGGGGCGCTCCGAAAGCAGCTTGCCGATGGCTTCGAGCGGAACGTGGCCCTCGAGGAAGTACCCTTCCACCGCGGCTATGTGGCAGCCTTCCATCTCGGCAGGCACGCCGGCCTGCTTCCGGATGGCCGACAGGTCTTCCAGGTCCACAGTGGACACCTGGTATCCCGCCTTCTCGATCGCCTCGGCCCAGGCATGGCAGCAGCCGCACCAGGGGGTCTTGTAGACAGTCATCCCGGCCGCGATCGCGGCTGCGGGAGAAGCTGCGAGCACCGCGATCGCGGCGACAAGTGATCTGCTATAGGCGTTCATTCGAGTTCGCTTCCTTGTTCGAGGTGATGATAGGATCGCCCTCCGTCAGTTCCACGACCGCGTCGGCGATGACCGCCGACAGGTCTATGGCGTTCGACGGATGGACGACGGAGTTGGCGGACACGACGGCGGCCGCCCTCTCCTTGAGGCCACGGTAGGTCTCTTCCGAGAACAGGGCATGGACCGCGACCAGAACCGGACGCTCCAGCCCCTGTTCGCGCATCTGGTCGGCCGTTACCGCCATCGTACGGCCCGAGGACACGATGTCGTCCACGATAACCGGCGTATGCCCGGCGAAGATGGAAAGGTCGGGCACGGCGACCTCGACGTTCCTGTCGCCGTACCTGGTCTTCCGTAGCACCTGCCAGGGAGCGCCGATGGCGCCCGCCACCTCGGAGACCCACTGTTCGCTTTCAACGTCGGGTCCAAGCAGGAAGGGATGGCTCACGTTCGCGCTGATCCATCCGGACAGGAGCGGCGCGGACCGGACGGCGCGCGCCGGGACGTCGTACAACTCGTCGAGGCTGGCGTAACGATGAAGGTGGGGGTCGACGGTGGCCAGCCAGTCGAAGTGCGCGGAGACCATCCTGGCGAAGGTGAGGGAAGTGATCGCCTCTCCCGGCTGGAAACGGCGGTCCTGCCTCATGTAGGCAAGGTAGGGAGCCACGAGGCCGACCTTCGAGGCGCCAAGGTCCCTTGCGGCATCCGCGGCGAACAGGAGCCGCAGGGACTTGTCGTCGGGACGATCCAGCGTGCAGACAAGCACCACGTCCCGATCCTTCGGGTCGGTCGCGAAGCGCAGGTAGGTCTCGCCGTCCGGGAAGTTGCGCGTCTCCAGCACCCCGATCTCCCAGCCGAGGGCGGCGCCGAGCCGCCCAGCCATGGATTCGTTGCCAGGCAGCGCGAGAACGATCGGCCGTGTCATGGTCTGGGCTCCCTCTCTATTCCGAAGATCGCAAGGACATCGCGCGCGTAGTCCAGCGCGTATTGCAGCTCTCCCGTCGTTTCCGAGCAGACCGTGCAGAGAGGCTGCCCCGCTTCCACCGATGCCCCCAGCATGACGTGCATCTCGATCCCGGCAGCCTTCGATCCGGGAGCGCCTGCCAGCTTCGCCACCCTTGCGATCCGACGGTTGTCGATCGAGCGGAGCATGCCCGCATGCGGAGCCAGGAGAGGCGATCGGTGGCGGGCGACGGGCGGGACCCGCATGCCTCCCTGGGCCTCGCAGATGCGCTGGAACTTTGCCCAGGCACGGCCATCGCCGATTGTGCGTTCGGCGAGCGCCTTGCCTGCGCCAGGCTCCGCGCGGCCGCCCAGTTCGAGAAGCGCGCCGGCGAGCGTGCAGGCGCGGTCCCGCAGGTCCGCTGGCGCGTTCTCCGCCTGCTGGAGCACGGCAAGCACGTCCATGGCCTCGAGTGCCGGGCCGATGCCGCGGCCGACCGGCTGCGAGCCGTCGGTGTAGATCGTCGCCGACTTCAGCCCGAAGGCTTCGCCGACGATGGCCAGGCGCGCCGCGAGCGCCCTGGCGGCCGCCTCGCTACGGACCTTTGCCGTGGGCCCGACGGGGATGTCCAGGACCAGGTGCGTCGATCCCGCGGCGATCTTCTTCGACATCACGGATGCGACCAGCTGCCCCTCGGAATCGATGTCGAGCGCGCGCTCGACGCGGATGAGGATGTCGTCCGCCGGGCTGAGGCGAACAGCGCCTCCCCAGACGACGCAGCCGGACTCCTGCTCGACGACGCGGCGGATGTCCGCGAGACTCAGATCGACCGGTGCCAGCGTCTCCATGGTGTCCGCGGTACCCGCAGGGGACGTGATTGCCCGGGAGGACGTCTTTGGCATCGTCAGGCCATGCGCGGCGGCGATCGCCACGACGATCGGCGTGGTGCGGTTTCCGGGCAGTCCGCCGACGCAGTGCTTGTCGACGACGGGCGACGCGTCCCAGTCGAGTCGGTCGCCGATCTCGACCATGGACCGGGTCAGCGCCACGGTCTCAGCCTCGTCAAGGGGGAACGCGGACGTTGCCGTCAGGAAGGCAGACAGCTCCACGTCCGAGTAGCGGCCGGCGGAGATGTCCCCGAGAATGGCCGCGAAATCCCGGTCGCCGAGCCGGGTCCCGAAGATCCTCCCACGTACCCTGCCGAAGGATTCGACCGGATCGGGATGCCGCACGAAGATAGCCGATCCGTCGGCTGCCTGCAGGTGCTGCCACGCGGTCTCCGAGAGCCCCGCCTCGTCGATTTCGAGGAGGTCGGAAGAGACCTGGTAAAGCGTGGCGATCACTTCGCGCCCGTTTGCCGAGAGCAGCACGCGCGAGTTTGCCGACAGGCCCTCGGAACGGCAAACGTGACAGTCGGTCCGCATGAAGACTACCGCCTCGTGCTGGGTGTGGATTCCCAGGCGGCGGACCCTCAGGGGATGGCCTTGTCGCGGGGCCGCCTGCGCGGCAGGGTTACTCTGTCCAGTCATTCAAGAACCGCCCTTTCCAGATGTTCGGGGACGCGGCACGGCCAGCCGAGCTCGTCCTGTATGCGCCGGCGCAACGCGTCCGAGGCCTCGGGTTCCCCATGCGAGATGAAGGTCATCCTGGGCGGCCGCCTGAAGCCGCCCAGCCATTTGACGATCTCGTCGGCATCCGCGTGCGCGGAGAGCATCGGAAGGTTGGCGACCTCGGCCCGGACCGGGATGTACTCGCCGTGGATCTTGATGCGGTCGGCGCCATTGACCATGTCGGCACCCCTGGTCCCGGCAGCCTGGAAGCCGCTGAACAGGATCGTGTTCCGCCTGTCCGGGGCGTATCGCTTCAGGTGATGCAGGACGCGTCCCCCCGTCGCCATGCCGCTCGCCGAGACGATCACCTTCGGCATCGGGTTGGAGGTAAGGGCCTTCGATTCCTCGACGCCGCGGACGTATTCCGCGATGCCGCAGGCGCGCTCGCATTCGTCCGGAGTGAGCCTGTGGTCGCCGGAATGGCGATGCAGCAGTTCTGTCGCGTTGATCGCCATGGGGCTGTCCAGGAACACCGGAACCCGGGAAAGCCTACCCGAGGAGACGAGACGCTCCAGGTGATAGAGGAGCGACTGAGCGCGGCCGACCGCGAAGGCCGGAATGACGACGGTGCCTCCCCGTGCGACGGTCCGGTTGACGATCTCCGCCAACGCGTCCTGGGGATCGCGCTGCTCGTGGCGCCGCTTTCCGTACGTGGACTCGACGACAACGTAGTCCGCGTCCGGGATAGCTTCCGGATCCACCATCACCGGGTCGCCGAAACGCCCGAGGTCGCCGGAGAACGCGATCCTGATGCCGCCCCAGCTGCACTCGATCGAAGCGGCTCCGAGGATGTGTCCCGCGCGCCTGAACAGGATTTCCGGGCCGTCGGGAAGCGTACGCCAATCGTGGAAGGGCAACGCCTGGAAGTGCCGCAGGGCGGCCTCGGCATCCTTCAGCGTGTACAGGGGAAGTGCGGGCTTGTGCTTGGAGAAGCCATGCTTGTTGGCGTATTCGGCATCCTTCTCCTGAAGAAAGCCGCTGTCCTTCAGGAGGATTTCGCAAAGCTCGACCGTGGCATGGGAGGCATGGACTGCCCCGCGGAACCCGTCCCGCACCAGGGCGGGAAGATAGCCGGAATGGTCCAGATGCGCATGCGTCAGGAGCACGGCGTCGATGCTCGCCGGATCGACGGGAAACGTCGCCCAGTTGCGGAGCCGCAGCTGCTTGAGGCCCTGGAAGAGGCCACAGTCGACAAGGACTCGCCGGCCATCATGCTCGAGAAGGAACCGCGATCCTGTCACGGTGCCTGCCCCGCCCAGGAAGGAAATCGACAAGGTCATGGAATTCAGCTCCGTCCGTTCGCCTCGGTGCCCGCGGCAGGGATTCTTGCCCCGCCGGGCGTGAAGGTCGGGATCTGGTCGGCGCTACGGTCGAGGCTGTCTGGTGCCATCGGTACTCTCCTTGTCGTTGCTGAACGTTCCGTTTCGGAACGGCGCTTGAAACCGGGCGCGCGGCCGCCGCGCGCCCGTAGGTGGCATCACATCATTCCCATGGGGGCCAGCAGGCTGTCGGCCGCCGCCTTCTGGGCCTCGTCAAGCGACGCGTAGAAGGGCTCGACCGCCGCCCTCAGCCGCTGCAGGGCTTCGAGGCGGCCGGACAGCTGCCGCTCCTGCCTCTCGAGAGACGCGGGCAATCCCGTCGCATCCGCCTCCTGCTGCATCATGCCTGCGGAAGCGCGGGCGTTCTCGCGCAGGGCATCGGCCACGGCCTCCCATAGCGGCTGCTGCGCGTCCGTCACCTTGAGTTCGGTCCGCAGGAACGCGATGCGCCCCTCGACGTGTTCGGGAGCCATCATCTTCCCCATCATGCCGTCCTGCATCTGGGCTCCACTGGACATCATGCCGCGCATCATCCCGGCGTGGCGGCCCATCATCTCCTGCATCATCTTCATCATGTCGCCGCCCATCATGCCGCCGGGCATCGCGGCTCCGCTACCGGGAGCGGGAGCCGATGGCTGGGGAGCCGCCTCGGCCGGCTCGGCCGTTTCGGCGGGAGCCCCAGCCGGAGCCGGGTGATGCGCGTCTTCGGCAAGCGCCGGAGCGGAAAGCAGCAAGGCGGCCGCTAAAGCAGTTCTGGAAAGCGTGTTCATTGACGTGCTCCTTGAAAGAACTCCCCGGGCGGCGGGATTGCCGCCCGGGACACGGGTCACTGCGCCTGGAAGGTGATTCCGTTGGGCCCCTCGCCGACCTTGTGGGTGCGGACCACGGACTGGGTAGCCACGGAGATCTCGGAGACGGTGCCATCGACGATGTTGGTGACGAAGACATGATCGCCGGCGTCGCTGACGGTCACGCCGTGCGCTCCCTTGCCGGTCGTGATCGTCTTCACGACGGCGCCGCTCGCCACATCGATGACGGACACGGTCTCGTCCGGTTCGGCCTCGCTGCCCTGGTTCGCCACGTAGACGAACTTCCCGTCCGGAGTCGCATGCATCTGGATCGGGGAGCGCCCGACATCGATCCGGTCGGTCACCTGCAGGGTCGCCGTATCGATCACGGCCACCTTGTTCTCGTCCCTCAGCGAGACATAGACACGGCTCCCGTCGGGTGTGAAGCCGACCTGCACCGGGGCCTTGCCGACCTCGATCCTGTGCATCTCGTTAAGGCCTTCCACGTCGATGACGGAGACGGTTCCGTCCTCGACGTTGGCAACGTAGATCGTGCTCCCGTCAGGACTCATCCGCAGGCCGTGGGGATAGTCGCCCGTGTCGATCTCCTCCACCGTCTCGCCCGTCAGCAGGTCAACAACCGACACCGTGTCGTCGCCGGAATTGGAGACGAAAGCGCGCTCCCCGGCGAGGTCGGCGATCACGTGGGCGGGATGGGAGCCCACCTCGATGGTGGCGGCGGGACCCGAGGCGAGGCTTTCCGGATCGAGGACGATCAGCGCCCCGCTGTCGGCATCGCCCTGGCCGTCACCACCATGGCCGCCGCCATGGCTGTCCTCTGCTTCGGCATGGCCGTGGCCACCCTCCGCCTGGACAGGCGTACCAACCGCGAGGATCCTGTTCGCCTTAGGTACGTACTGGACATTGTGAGGCGTCAGGGTGACCGGGACGACTTCGACCTTGCCCGAGCCAAGGTCTATCCGGGTGACCGAGTTCCCGTGCTCGTCGGCCGTATAGACGAAGCCAGCGGAGGCGGGCTCGGCCCGCGCTTCTGCGGCGAGCGAACCGAATAGCGCGAGCGCGGACGCGGTCGCGAGGGCGGCCAGCGCGACCCGCCGGGAGATCGAGGTCTGGGAGTTGGAGACTGCGGCAACGGCTCGTGCCGGACGTGTGCTGTTCGTGGTCTTCATGTTCTTCATCTTTCGTTGCGGACGGCTCAGCCGACGTACTCGACGACGGTCATCATGCCTGTGGCCATGTGGTAGAGGTGGTGGCAGTGGAAGGCCCACGTGCCGGGGTTCGAAGCGTCGAACGCGACGGTTACGGCGGATTCCGGAGGCAGCCAGACGGTGTCCCGCTTCGCGCCCGCGAACCGTCGCCCGTTGACCTCGACCACCTGGAAGTGATGGCCGTGCAGGTGCATCGGGTGGGCCATCATGCTGTCGTTGCGCATCGCCAGCTCGACGCGGTCGCCGGCGCGGACGCGAAGCGGAAGGCGGTCGCCCCAGGTCCTTCCGTTGACGGTCCACACGTATCCATCCATCGTCCCGCCGAGCACGACGGGATGTGTCCGGACCGCTGGACCATCCGCCAAGGCGTGCCGCGCGCGGAGTTGCTCCTCGAAGGCAAGATCGAGCGGCGGCGAAGCCTTCTCTCCGGCCGAAGGCACTCGGTCCACCCGGCCGCCTGCCGTTGCCAGGATGAACCCGGTCCTCTGGACGGCTCCTTCGCGGAGCGCAAGGACTGGCCAGGAGCCTTCCTCGGAAGGGATGCGCAGGCGGATGTCGATCCGCTGTCCCATGCCGAGGGGAAAGCGGCGGCCGGGAACGGGAGCCACCGGGTTCCCGTCAACCGCGATCGCCTCGCCCTCGAGGGCCCCGGTGACGATCCAGAACGCGGTCGCGGTCGCTCCGTTGATGATCCGCAGCCTGACCGAACCGCCTCGCTCGACCCGGAAGACCTCAGGGTCGTCGAGGGTGCGGTCGTTGGCAAGGTAGGCATCGTACTCGATGTCGTTGATGTCCATGGCCGCGCCGCCGGACCCATGTCCTCCGGCGGCGGAGCCGTGAGCGCCATGGCCTCCCCCGTGGCCGGCAATCGAGCCGCCGGACCCCGTCAGCCCGGCAAGTAGCTCCTCCGGGGCCTTGAAGCTGAAGTCATGCAGCAGCACGACGACTTCCTGCTCGTCGAGCCCGGCTTCCGCCGGATCGGAGACGATCAGCGGCGCTGCGAGCAACTGCTGCTCCTGCAGCGTGTGGGCATGCATCCAGTGCGTGCCGGGCGTGTCCAGCGGGAACGCGTAGTCGAAGCTCTGGCCTGGCTTCAGCAATGGTTGCGGGAGGTCCGGCACGCCATCCTGCCCGAAGGGCGGAGTAAGCCCATGCCAGTGGATCAGCGTAGGCGCTTCGAGCGCGTTCTCCAGGCGGACGCGGAAAGCCTGGCCAGCCTCCAGGGCAAGCCCCTGCTTACCGCCTTCCCGCACGAGGCCGTAGACCTTTGCGGCCTTTCCGCCGACTTCGATGACGCGGCCTTCCGCGCGAAGCAGTGTGGGCATCGCCGCTTGTGCCACACCGGAGGCAATGAGGGGCGTGACGGCGCTAGCGAAGCCGAATGCCGCCGAGGACGCCAGGAAATGGCGCCGGGTAATCATGTTCATGGTTCAGTGCTCTCATCATTCGTGACTCCTTGAGGGAGCGCACGAACCCGCGGGTGCGTGCACTCAGGCGGTCACGGAGAGTCTGGGAGGGCGGGGCAGGGTCGGCGGATCGCGCGGCAGGGAGGCCGAAAGCCGCACGGGGGCCACAAGGCCGCTCGAGGTGGCAAAGGCAAATTCCGCGGCAGGCACAGGAACGCAGAGGCCACATGAGGATGCCGACATGCAGCAATCGCCGGGACCAGCCTGACTTCCGTCATCGTCACAGGACACGGCGTGCGCGTGCCCCTGGTGATCATGCGGAGCGGATTCGGCAATGTCTGAATGGCCGCTCACTGCATGCGCCTCGCCCATGCTTCCGGCGTGCGCATGCGCGGTGCCGAGGGAGGACAGCGAAAACGCGACGAGAACCGCAAGCACGAAGGTGGCGAGACGGGCGGTGAGGCCCGTTGCTCTTGCTCTCCCCTGGGCGCTTGCCGGATTGCGTCTCAACCTGCTGGTCCTTCCCACGACCTCGAGTATGGACGATAGCTCAAGAGGCGGCAACGCTGCTTGTCCTGCATCAAAGTGGATCGACATAATCTGGGATCACGCCTTCTTGCGGTAGAGCCTCAGCAGCTGCGCGTTTATCGCCACGATGATCGTGCTCAACGACATGAACACCGCGCCGACCGCCGGGGTCATCAGGAACCCCGTTCCGAACGTGATGCCCGCTGCCATCGGTATCGCGATGGCATTGTACCCGGTGGCCCAGATCAGGTTCTGCACCATCTTCCGGTAGGTCGCGCGGGAGAGCCCGAGGATCGCCGCCACGTCCCTGGGATCGCTCCTGACAAGCACCACGTCGGCGGATTCGACCGCGACGTCCGTCCCGGCACCGATCGCGACGCCGAGGTCGGCCTGGACCAGCGCGGGCGCATCGTTCACGCCGTCGCCGACCATGGCCACCTGAAGGCCGCGCGACTGCAGCTCCTTGATCTTGGCTGACTTCTCGTCCGGCAGCACTTCGGCGAAGTATTCGGCGATCCCGAGCTCACGTGACACCGAGGCCGCCACACCCCTTGCGTCTCCGGTCAGCATCACGGAGCTGATCCCCAGGGACTTCAGTTCCGCGATGGCTGCTCGGGACTCCGGCCTGACGATGTCCGCGAGCGCGAATAGGGCGCGGGGCACCCCGTTCCGGACAAGTACGACCACCGTTTTGCCTTCTGCCTCGAGTTCGCCCAGGCGGCTGCCCGGAACCGGGCTCCCCTGCCTGGCGAGATGGCCGGGGCTGACGATCCGGACATCCTGTCCCTCCACCTCGGCCACGATTCCTTCGCCGGTGAGGTTCCGGACCTGCCCGGGAGCCGGGAAACCGATCCCCCTCTCTTTCGCCGCCGCGACGATTCCCTGGGCGATCGGGTGTTCGGAATGGCTTTCAACCGAGGCGGCGAAACGCAGTTCTTCCTCTTCGCTGCCGCCAGCGAGAAGCACGATGTCGCTGACCCCGAACCGCCCTTCCGTCAGCGTCCCGGTCTTGTCGAAGACGACCGCGTCAAGGTTGCGGGCGCGCTCGAACGCGGCGCGATCGCGGATAAGGAGGCCGCTTCCCGCGCTGAGCGAAGTGCTGACCGCGACGACAAGGGGCACGGCCAGCCCGAGCGCGTGCGGACACGCGATGACCATGACCGTGACCATGCGCTCGATCGCGAACTGCCAGCTCTCGCCTGCGAGGACCCAGTAGGCGAGCGACCCCAGACCGACGGCGAGGGCGATATAGGTGAGCCAGCCGGCCGCCCGGTTCGCGACATCCTGGGTACGGGACCGGGTCGCCTGCGCTTCCCTCACCAGGCTAATGACCTGGGCGAGGTATGTCTTGTCGCCTGTGGCGGTCACCTCGATGGTGACGGCGTTCGCGCCGTTGATGGCGCCCCCGATCGCCCGGTCGCCCTTTTCCTTCGAGACCGGCCGGGATTCGCCCGTCAGCATCGCCTCGTTGAAGGACGACCTGCCTTCAATGATCGCGCCGTCGACGGGGACCTTGGCCCCTGGCCGGATGAGGACCCGGTCGCCAGGAACGAGCTCGGAGATAGGGACCTCGGTGACACCCCCGGAGGCATCCAGCCGCGCCGCGGTGTCCGGGAGCAGGCGCACGAGTTCCTCGAGCGCGCGCGAAGCGCCCATCACCGAGCGCATCTCTAGCCAGTGCCCGAGGAGCATGATGACGATCAGCGTCACCAGTTCCCAATAGAAGGACATTCCGGGGAGGCCGAAGGTGACCGCGGCCGAGTAGATGTATGCGACGGAGATCGCCAGCGCGATCAGCGTCATCATGCCGGGCTTGCCAGCGCGCAGCTCGGACGTGAAACCCGTCAGGAAGGGCCAGCCGCCATAGACGTAGACGACGGTCGAAAGGGCAAACAGCAGCAGTTCGCTTCCGGGGAAGTCCAGGGTGCCGTCGATGCCCAGCCAATGCTGGATCATCGGGGACAGCAGCAGGACGGGTGGCGTCAGTAGAAGCGAGATCCAGAACCTGCGCCGGAAATCGGCCACCATCTCGCCGTGGTCGTGCCCGCCATGGCCCGAATGACCGCCATGATCACCCGCATCCGGCTGGTGTGGATGCTGCTGATGATGACGATGATGATCATGATCGCCACGTCGCTTGTCACGGCGGTCAAGCGTCTTGTCCATGAAGCACCTCGTTTTCGCCGCCTGCGCGGCTCCTGCCTTGTTTGCCGCGGCACTATTGACCTTCCAGCCGGTGGAAGGTCAAGCGCGTGTTGGTGCTGTGTGTCGGGGAGGCAGTGACAACAGGGCCGGCGCGCAGCGTTCCTCGCTAACCGAAAATCCGGTTATCGCGGACCCGCCCGAAAGCGCCCTTCGAGCGCATGGCGTGCTCTTCTCCGGCCATGTGCTCCTGATGAAAGCGAGGACAGCCCTTATGTCGCTATCACTCAGAACGTCTCCGAACCCGGCCATGTCGCTCTCGTATCCGCCGCCGACGACGGCTGCTGGGCCTTCCTTCGTAATCCGGAACAGGATGCCGTCCGCATGGTGCCAGGTGTGTCCGGAGGCATCGTGCGGAGGGGCGGGCATGCGGCCCGAAGGCAGCGGCTTCTTCCAGTCGGGCTGGCCTTCAAGGTTCGCCCCATGGCATGCCGCGCAGTGTCCGGCATAGAGGTTCCGTCCCTGCGCGATGGCGGCCGCCTCGTCGGAGCCGAATCCTAGATGCCACAAGACGAGAGCAGCGGTTCCCGCGACCGCCGCAATGATGACGAGCACTGCGCCCTTCCAGCTCATTTGCATCCGCCGAACAACAGGCAGCTCACCTGCGCCGCCACCGAGAGGACGAGCAGCAGCAGGAGCCGGACCAGTCCCAGGCCCGTCATCATGCCGTCCATCATTCCACCGTCGATCAACGTCGCCTCCCTGTGGGGGCAGCCTATGCACGAGCATGAGACCTTGCGCGCGAAGTCCTTTCTTCGTGGCCTGACCTCATCTCACGGCAGCTGCGGGTACGGCCTTCCCATCCGTCCCGTCTCGAGCGGCGCCTGGAAGCGCTTCAGCCGCAGCGCGTTGCCGAGGACGAACACGCTTGAGAGCGCCATCGCCCCTGCGGCCAGCATCGGCGACAGCAGGATTCCCCAAGCCGGGAAGAGCGCGCCAGCGGCCACGGGGATGAGCGCGGTGTTGTAGGCGAAGGCCCAGAAGAGGTTCTGGCCGATGTTGCGCATCGTGGCCTTCGACAAGCCGATCGCGTTCGCCACGCCTGTCAGGTCGCCCGACATCAGCACCACGTCGGCGCTCTCGATCGCCACGTCCGTGCCCGTCCCGATGGCGATGCCGACATCCGCCTCCGCAAGGGCCGGGGCATCGTTGATGCCGTCGCCCACGAAGCTCACGTGTCGGCCGCCCTCGCGTAGACGGCCGATGGCGCCGACCTTGCCGTCGGGGAGCACCTCGGCCACGACCTCGTCGATGCCGAGCTCGGCGGCGATCGCCTCGGCAGTGCGCCTGCTATCCCCGGTCACCATCGCCACCTTCAGGCCGAGCGCGTGGAGGGCCGCGATGGCCCGCGGGGTGGTCGACTTGAGCGGATCGGCCACCGCGACCAGGGCCGCCAGCCTGCCGTCGACGGCGGCGAAGAGGGGGGTCTTCGCCTTCCTGCCGAGTGCCGCGGCAGCTTCAGCGAAACCTTCCACGTCGATGCCGAGCTGCCTCATGTAGCGGTCCGCGCCGACGGCGATGTCGTGGCCGCCGACCCTTGCCTTCACGCCGAACCCCGGCACCGCCTCGAAGACCTCGGCGGGAAGGGCGACGAGGCCTTCGTCCTTCGCCGCGGCGACGATGGCGGCAGCCACCGGGTGCTCGGAGCCCGCCTCGGCGGCAGCGACCAGCGACAGCACATGGGCGCGCTCGAACCCCTCGGTCACCTCGAAATCCGTCAACTCGGGTCGGCCCGCAGTCAGCGTGCCCGTCTTGTCCAGCGCCACGATGTCCGTCGCCCTCAGGGCCTGCAGCGCCTCGCCGTTCCGGAACAGAACCCCCAGTTCGGCCGCGCGTCCGGTGCTGACCATGATCGAGGTCGGGGTCGCCAGACCCATGGCGCAGGGGCAGGCGATGATCAGGACGGCGACCGCGTTGACGAGCGCGAAGGTGACGGCAGGCTCAGGGCCGAAGGCGAGCCAGACCAGGAAGGTGGCCGCGGCGGCCGCCATCACGGCGGGCACGAACCATGCCGTCACCTTGTCGACAAGGGCCTGAATCGGGAGCTTCGAGCCCTGCGCTGCCTCGACCATCCTGATGATCTGCGCCAGCACGGTGTCAGCGCCGACCTTCGTCGCGCGGAATGTGAACGCTCCGGTCTTGTTCACGGTGCCGCCGGTCACCTCGTCGCCCTCGCCCTTCGTCACGGGGACGGGTTCGCCCGTGAGCATGGACTCGTCGACGAAGGACGAGCCGCGCAGCACCGTGCCGTCGACGGGGATCCTGTCGCCAGGCCGCACCTGCAGCACGTCACCCTCGATGACCTCCTCCAGCGGGATGTCAACGAACTCGCCATCCCGCTCGACGCGGGCGGACTTGGCCTGCAGGCCCATGAGCCGCTTGATCGCCTCGCTCGTCCTGCCCTTCGCCTTCGCCTCGAGGAGACGGCCGAGCAGGATCAGCGTGACGATCACGGCCGACGCCTCGTAATAGACGTTGGCGGTCCCCTCGGGCAGCGCCGAGGGCGCGAAGGTGGCGACGACGGAGTAGGCCCATGCCGCCGTCGAACCGAGCACGACCAGGGAATTCATGTCGGGCACGAGGCGCAGCAGGGCGGGCACGCCCTTCCTGTAGAAGCGGAGTCCGGGCCCGAACTGGACCGCCGTCGCCAGGACGAAGAATGCGAGGAAGAGCCGCTGCTGCCCGACGTTCATGAGAAGCCAATGGTGCAGCGGCGGAAACAGGTGCGATCCCATCTCGAGGAGGAAGACGGGCAGCGTCAGCACCGCCGCTATCCCGAAGTCACGCCGGAGGCCCCGCAGTTCCTTGTCACGAGCCTCCTGCCGCGCGTCCGCGGCAACGGCATCCGATGGAATCCGGCGTGGCTCGTATCCGGCCTTGCGGATCGCCATTTCGACTCCAGCGAAGGGGACCCTCCCGACCGCTTCGATCCTCGCACGTTCCGTCGCGAGGTTGACCGTGGCCTTGAGGACGCCGGGAACGGCGGCGATGGCTTGCTCGACACGACGCACGCAGGAGGCGCAGGTCATACCTTCGACTTCGATCTCGGCCGTTTCGGAGGCAATGTCGTACCCGGCCCGGGCGATCGCCTCTGCCACCCCCTGCGGGACCGGAGAACCCTCGTAGGCGACGGATGCAGTTTCGGTGGCAAGGTTGACCGAGACCGACTGCACACCTGGCACCTTCGCGATGGCCTGCTCGACGCGCCGCACGCACGACGCGCAGGTCATTCCCTCGATCTGAAAGGCCTGGCTGGAGCCGAAGGCATCTCTTCTGGCGGGGGCATTCATGCGTATATTCCCTTCCGATACTGTTCTCGGCCAGTCACGTAATGTTTCCAGTAACTGGAAGGTCAATAGCCCCCGGCTCGTCCTCGGTCGCCAGACCGAGCTTGCGGGTGCCCGCCAGAAATGGCCTTGACCTTCCAGTTGGTGGAAGCCCCACCTTCTCCCCATGGGCAACCGTGCCGACACAGAAAAGGAGATAAAAATGCTGAGGCTGAGCGTTCCCGACATGACCTGCGGCCATTGCGCGGCGGCGGTTACAAAGGCTGTGAAGGCAGTCGATGCCGCGGCCGCGGTCGACGTTGACCTCGCCACCAAGATTGTGGCCGTAAGTACGGCAGCCGACCCCCGAAAGGTGAGCGCGGCGCTTGCCGACGCAGGCTATCCGACGAAAGCGGCCTGAGGCTGAGGGATTGCGGAAAGATCCGGCCGGGCGACTTCTCACGCCCGGCCGGGGCTGACCAGGGGTTCGCGGCAGGCCTGCAGTCTCCGTCACTTAGACCGCGATGAGCTTGCGTTTCAGACCAAGTCTATCCGACGTGATCGTCCCTCGGCATGCAGCCCGATTGCCTTGAGGGACGAATCCCCTTTGAGTCTGGCCGGAGAGCCATGGCGCAACGTGTTCCAACCTTCCCGGACGGGAAGCAGACCGTTGTCTGATCTGGAGACATAGGCGTGTCGGTTCACATCGAGGATGACACGAAGGGCCTTGACCTCTACCGACTTGTCGTCGGGTTCTTGCACGGCATGAGCCATGCGCAACTGAGTCAGGAGCCGGAACGGATTGCCGGGCTGGTAGTGCCTGCTCCGGACGGCCACTCGAAGCGGCAGCGTATCGAAGCTGCGCTTGAGAATCTCACGCAGGAGGATTTGGCTCGGCTGGCGCTCAAGTTCGCCGCGGACCGCAATGACATTCCGCTCGAGGAAGCGGGTCGGAAGGTGCTCGAGGCGGCCGAGCCGCCGTTGACGCAGATCACACGGCGAGACGTTGCGCGGATCCTCGGCGACGATCTCGCCGGCGAGCGCAGCACGGTAGAGGTAGTCGAAGCTTGCTTTCCGCTGTCTTCTCCACTCGAACTTCTCTTCGGAAGCAGCGGCCAAGGCCTACGCGACCAGATCATCCGACACATGGATCACAATCCCGGCGACTGGTCGGTCGAAGACCTGTTCGGGAAGATCGGTGCCTTCGATTGCTCGAGGGCCAGGTTTGCTATCTTGCTAGAACAGGCTGTGCACCCGCTTTCGCGATCGGGCGATAGACAAACGGAGCTGGTCATCGCCTTGAACAAGGTCCTTTCGCGGGATGGATATGAGCTGGCGCAGGATGGTGAAATCTCCGGCCACGCGATCTTCACTTTCCGCTCTCGGGCGCACGGGGTCGCCGGCAGACCCAAGAACCTGATTTTTGCTTCCCGAGGACCGAAGCCGGAGATCGGGTTCGCCGACGCGATCAACAACGACATCGTCATCCTGTCTGGCGAAGAGAGCTGCCTCGTCTACGACCGACCGATCCGAGCGAGCGGCCTGTTGTGGTCTGAGCTTGTTGCCTGGTGGAGCGAGATTGCCCCCGGGACCAGTGCCGCAAATCTAGGAGCACGTCTCCAGGAATCCTTGGCCTCGGACGCAGAGCGCAAGCTGTTCGCGACCTACTTCAAGACCTATCGCCCTGTCCTGGGCGAGGCGCTGCCTGCACTCCTGCCGCAGGTCTACCTTCATTATGATCCCGCCATCGCGAAGACGTTGCGTCACCGCCTGCCGCTGCCGCGCCAGCGGATGGACTTCTTGATATTGCTTCCCAACCGTCAGCGCATCGTGATCGAGGTCGACGGCAAGCATCACTTCTCGGAAGGCGACCTTCCGTCATTGAAGCTGTATGCTGAGATGGTGTCGTCCGATCGCGAATTGCGCCTTGTCGGATACGAGGTCTATCGGTTCGGGGCCAATGAACTAGTCGGCGGCCACGCCGAGGCGAGGATCATCGATTTCTTCGACAGGCTTTTTCGGCTGCACCACATCCGGCAATGACTGCATCCACTGGTGCGCTACGCTGCACCGGGGTCCCGGAGCCAATAATCGACGAGGAGACCCTCTGGTCCGGGCAAGGTCCAGAAGCTGCATCTTCTTCTGTGCGCGACACGTCAAAGGATGGTTGCAACCTGATCGCGGTCCATCCAGACCATGAGGAGGTGGTGCGGTCGGAGGCCGATGACTGCATGAGGATCGTCGCGGCGCATACTCCGCAACGGCCTTCTGTATAACCGATTCTCCGGTTATATGCGGAAGAGCGTTTCATTGCTTGTCGATGGCGCGCGACGGGCTGACGGCGCTCCTCCAGCAGCGAGAGCATATCGATGTGCAACGACTACCGCCTGAAGGTCGATGTCGGGACCATCATCGAAGAGTTCGCGGACCTCAAGATAAGGATTCGCTTCAACGAAGGCGTGCCGAATCTCGAGCCCCGTGATGACATCAAGATCACCGATACCGGGGCGATCGTTCGTGGCACCGAGGATACGGAGGAAGCCGAACTCGTCCAACGTCGCTGGAGTTGGCCCGGAGCCAACAAGCGACCAGTCTACAACTTCCGTTCAGAAGGTCGCGACTTCACGTCAAACCGATGCCTGATCCTGGCTGATGGCTTCTACGAGTTCACCGACCCGAAGGAGCCAGCGAAGAAGCGGAAGGACAAATGGCTGTTCACGATGCCCGGACAGTCGGTCTTCTGCATTGCGGGCATCTGGCGCTCCCATCCGGAGATTGGCGAAGCCTTCACCATGCTCACCACCGCGCCCGGCCCTGATGTGGTCCCCTATCACGACCGCCAGATCGTGATCCTGGATCGGGCTGTCTGGGCGGATTGGCTCGACCCCAACGTTCCGGCGCAGTCCCTGATCAGGCCGCTTCCTGCTGGAGCGCTTTCGGTGGAGCAGGTCGGGTGAGCGTAGCATCGCGGGCTTGTCCGCGTCGGTCGCCTACGGCCATCCCCACTATCGAAAATCCCGCGTCTTCACCCTGAGCCTGTCGATGTGCAGGTCGGGGATGTAGATGTCGCGAGCAGCGGGGCCTCTGGTTGCTACACCGCGGGAATCGGGTGTGGGGCTGCCTGAGTGGAATTCGTCGCCGCGGCCATTCCGAAGCGGGAACGGGCTGTCCCTCTTGCCGATACCCGCAAGTTCGGCGGACATGTCGGTGAGATGGTGCGCCACGAGATGCACGACCTCGCCCTCCCGCTGTATCCGCCCCCTGACCGAGAACATGGGCGCGCCCAGGATGATGCGGCGATGCTTCTCGAAGACTTTCGGCCAGACCACCAGGTTGGCGATGCCGGACTCATCCTCTAGCGTGATGAACATGACACCCTTCGCCGATCCTGGCCGCTGACGGACCAGCACGATACCTGCCGCTTCAAGCCAACGCCGATCCCGAGCATTCATCGCTTCGTGACAGGTGACGATGCCGCGTCTGGCCAGGTCCTGCCGCAGGAAGGAGACCGGGTGCCTGCGCAGGGAGAGGCCCGTGCGGCCATAGTCGGCGACGACCTGGCTGCCTTCGGTCATCGGCTTCAGCGGCACGGCGGGCTCATCGAGCTCCGACACGGTCGCGGCCTCGCGGGCGGACGCCGCTGCGAACAGAGGAAGCGGCTCGTCGCGCAGTCCTTTGACATGCCAGAGCGCCTCCCGCCGTTCGAGTCCGAGCGATGGGCGGAACGCATCAGCATCGGCGAGCTGCTTCAACGCGAGCGCGGGGACTCCGGCCCGGTGCCAAAGATCATCGACAGAGCCGTAAGGAGTGTCGGCGCGGGCGGCCACGATGGCCGCAGCGTGGGCATTCGCCAGTCCCTTGACCATCCGCATGCCGAGCCGGACGGCGAAGCGGGTTTCGTCATCGGTCGGCTCCAGGGTGCAGTCCCACCGGGATGCATTGATGCTGACTGGCCGCACCTCGACACCATGCTCGATCGCGTCGCGGACGATCTGGGCCGGCGCGTAGAAGCCCATCGGCTGGGAGTTGAGTAGTGCCGCGCAGAACACATCCGGATGCCAGCACTTCAGCCAGGCTGACGCATAGGCGATCAGGGCGAAGGAGGCCGCATGGCTTTCGGGGAAGCCATAGGAGCCGAATCCTTCAAGCTGCGAGAAGGTCTTCTCGGCAAAGGCCTGGTCGTAGCCGCGGTCGACCATGCCCTGGATGAGCTTGGTTTTGAAGGCGCTGACCCCGCCCGTGAACTTGAAGGTGGCCATGCTCTTTCTGAGCATGTCGGCCTCTCCCGGCGTGAATCCGGCGCATTCGATCGCCACCCGCATCGCCTGTTCCTGAAAGAGCGGCACGCCGAGCGTCTTTCCGAGCACCTTCTCCAGTTCCGGCTTGGGGTATTCGACAGGCTCCAGTCCTTCACGCCGACGCAGATAGGGATGAACCATGTCGCCCTGGATGGGGCCGGGGCGGACTATCGCCACCTGAACCACTAGATCGTAGTACGTCCGCGGCTTCAGCCGCGGCAACATCGACATCTGCGCCCGGCTCTCGATCTGGAAGGTGCCGAGCGTGTCGGCTTTCCTGATCATCGCATAGGTGCGCGGGTCCTCGGCCGGAATGCTGGCGAGGTCGTAGTTGATGCCCTTGTGCTCGGCGAGAAGGTCCAGCCCCTTCTTCATGCAGGTCAGCATGCCGAGCGCCAGCACATCGACCTTCATGAACTTCAGCGCGTCGATGTCATCCTTGTCCCATTCGATGACCTGGCGGTCGGCCATGGCGGCAGGCTCAATGGGAACGAGGTCGTCGAGGCGGTCGTGCGTGAGCACGAATCCTCCGGGATGCTGGGACAGGTGCCGCGGTGCCCCCATAAGCTGCCGAGCAAGATCGAGGGCAAGTCGGAGGCGGCGATCTCCCATATTGAGGTTCAGTTCCTTGACCTGCTTCTCGCCGACGCCTTCCTCGGACCAACCCCAGACCTGAGATGAGAGTGTTCGGATCAGATCCTCGGTTAGGCCGAGCGCCTTGCCGACATCACGCAATGCCCCCTTTGTCCTGTATCGGATGACAGTCGAGCAGAGCGCGGCTCGTTCCCTGCCATAGGTATCGAAGATCCACTGCATGACGATCTCACGCCGCTCATGCTCGAAGTCGACGTCGATGTCGGGCGGCTCCCGACGCTCTTCGGAGACGAAGCGCTCGAACAGGAGGTCATTGCGTCCGGGATCGATCGAGGTGATGCCGAGAACGTAGCAGACGGCGCTGTTGGCGGCTGATCCGCGGCCCTGGCAGAGGATGTCCTTCGACCGGGCGAAGCGGACGATTGAATTCACGGTGAGGAAGTAGGGTGCGTAGTCGAGCTTTTCGATCAGCTTGAGTTCGTGATTGAGGGAGGCGCGGACACTGTCCGGCACACCTTCGGGATAGCGCTGCTCAGCCCCTTCCCAGGTCAGCTTCTCCAGCGTCTGCTGCGGGGTCAGTACAGGATCATCGCGCTCCTCCGGATATTGATACTTCAGCTCATCGAGTGAGAACCGACAGCGCTCGGCGATCTCGAGCGTTCGTGCGAGTGCCTCCGGATAGCGGGAGAACAGACGGTGCATCTCCTCTGCAGGCTTGAGGTAGCGATCGGCATGGCGCTCGCGGCGCTCACCCAGTTCATCGATCGTGACGTTGTGGCGGATGCAGGTGACCACATCCTGGAGCATGCGGCGGGCCGGGACATGGAACAGCACGTCATTGGTGACAACGGTGGGCACGCGCAGGGATGCGGCAAGTTCCGAGAGCTCGTGAAGCCGCAGCTGGTCGTTCGGCCGACGACGGAGGGTCAGCGCCAGATAGGCACGGTCGCCGAAGACATCGCGCAGGCGGCGCAGCTGGAACCCGCATTCATCGTCAGCCTCGTCCGGCACCAGGACCCCGATCAGCCCCTCGCTATAGAGGGCGAGATCGTCCCAGTGCAGGATGCACCCGCCCTTGCCGCCGCGCTTCTTGCCGAGCGACAGCAGCCGGCAGAGCCGGGAATAGGTCGGGCGGTCTGTAGGATAGACAAGGACGGCCATGCCGTCGGCCAGATCGAGCCGACAGCCGACGACCAGCCTCACCCCGGTGGTCTTTGCCGCTTCATGGGCACGGACGATTCCTGCCAGCGAGTTGCGGTCGACGATGCCGAGTGCCTCGATGCCACAGGCGGCGGCCTGGGCGAACAGCTCCTCGCAGGAGGAGGCCCCCCGGAGAAAGCTGAAGTGGCTGGTTACCTGTAGTTCGACGTACCGCACGGTGAGTGCCATCCCTGAAACTGTAGTATGTTCGTATTTTGTTCGCAGCCAGATGTCGACCGATCAGGGCTATCGGCGAGGCTGTTTGGGAGTGGGAAGCGGACTGGCATGTTTCGGGCGACTACCTAGGCAAAGCTGCCCTTCATTGGTCAACGAGCTTCGGCGGCAAAGCGCCCCGATTTCGGACGTACGGACCAACATTGCCTACACCCGGAAGCGGACAGTTCGACTTGGGGAAGATGGTGGTGGGTTAGCGGCCTGGTTTCGGGCGTTCAGGTAAACCGCACTCTCATCTACGAGCAATCGGGGAAGCTGGAGCTTAGCAGCGGCTTGAGCCCGATACGGGCGCTTGAACCTACAACGTTCGCAGGTCCAACTCGCCCTCGGAGGCATCAGCGCCAACGAGCACTGAACAACCTCTTGGATACGACAATTCGACCAAGACGACCCTTAGCTAGTTGCCCATTCCGCGTTCCAAAGCGAGTGCAACTGCACCCGGCTCAAAATCGTCGGATTTTGACTCGCGAATGTGACCTTCTCAGGTGTATCGAACCCCTTCCTGACCGCAGGACTAAGGCTCTCAACGAGTTGCCGGCTCAAGGCTTCCTGCGCATCGAAGGGATCGACCTCCTCGATGACATGTGAAACCAACCCAACAACAAACGAGAACCCCCGCGGTATGACACTGCCCACAAGGTCCCGGGCTCGGGGACACATTCTCTTGGTAGGCGAGGATGAATCTGGATCACCGCCGAGCTCCTTCTCAATCTCGGCAAGGGGTGCCCCTCTGATCCACGCGAGCAACCCGGGAAGTATGAGGGTGAGCGCGTCGGGAGTCAGTTCGCCGTCCTTTTTCTTGCCGCAAGCGCCGAGAATTGGCCTCTTCACATCATAGAGCAGTGATGCGCGTGCGTCGTGATCCTCAACCAGCCAAGTGACCGTCCAGACCAGCCAGTCCTCCACCGTTACCGGCAGGGAGCCGGCGCCATCGGAAATTCGCTTTCTCTATGCCGAAGCCTGGGTCGATCTTCTCGACCTTGTCGCGCAGCATGCGCGACAGGCGCACAGGGTCCTTTGTCGGCACCGCGGTGCCGATCCGGATGGCCTGTCGGAGGCTGTCCACGCGCTCGCAGATGAGGTCGAGACGACGAGCACCCAGCCCGCGGGTCTCCAGCTCCAGGCACAGCCCGCCTACGAGAATGTCGATGTAGCGCTTGATTGTCTCGGCCGCGCCTATCGGCTCGGGGAAGGATTTGCGGACCTCCGGCACATCCTCGGGACGCACAGGATCGACAGGCTCCGCGATCGTGCCAAGCGCCTGGTCGATGCGCCGCCACGGTTCCGGACCGAAGCGGAGCGTGGTCGGCGCACGCGGCCGTGACAGGAGGTCGGCTACGGTGTCCAGGCCGAGGGCTTGCATCTCTCCCACCACGGTCGGATCGATCCGAAGTGCCGCCACAGGGAGAGAAGCCAAGGACCCACGGCCGCGTCCGACGGCGACGATTACGCTGGGGGCACGGCCATACCGAGCCACGGCATGGGCGAGTCCCCATGTGTCGGCCACTCCAATTCCGCAGGCATAGCCCGCTTCTGTCAGGCGGCGGCACAGATCCTCGACGAGCGCCTCTTCGCCTCCCATGAGATGGGCTGCCCCGGCAACGTCCATGACGATGCCGTCAGGCGGATCGGCCGCGACGACGGGCGTGTACCGGAGTGCCCAGAACGCCAGCCGCTCGAGGGCATCGGCATCACCTTGCGGGTCGGCATTCTCGATCCGCAAACCAGGGACCAGAACCTGCGCCTTGGCAAGCGGCATGCCCGGGCGGAGCCCGTGCCGAAGGGCGGTCTCGTCGGCAGCAGCCACCACCCTGCGGCGGCCATCCGACCCAGCAAGCACGAGCGGCTGGTCAGCCTGAGGAGTATCGCCGCCCAAGGCCCGTCTGAACCGATCCGTGGGAAAACTCGGCAGGAAGACCGAGACGACCCTGGTCATCGCACGCCTCCAGCTCGAAATCCGCGCTCTCGCCGGCGCGCGCCCGGATCAGCTCGACCAGCCAACGGTGACGGCCGACACCAGGAACCGGGAGAGGCCGCGATGGCAGGACTGAGACGCGCCAGCGGGTGGATGCCGCGGTCGGTTGCCCGAAGTCGGCAGCTTCCGTCTGGCGTCGCCAGCGTCTCAGTGCCAGCCCCATCGTTCCGGATGCTTCCGCCGCCAGTTGCAGCCGCCGGGACGCGGTCATGGAGAGGTGAGAGACCTCCGCCACCACGCACCCGAGGCCGCCGTGCCGCAGTCCCTCCTCGAAGCAGGACAGGACCGATTTCTCGTCGTGAGCTTCGACATAGATGACGCGGTCCGGCTTCAGCCCTGCTTGGGCGATCGCCGGCGCGAAGAGATCGGGTCTGGTAATGCACCACAGGACCTTGCCGTTCGTTCGAGCGGCGATGCCCGCCACAAACAGGCTCGCTACCGCACCATCAACCGCTCCGGCGCCCCCTCCAGCGACCTCGTGCAGCGCCCCGAGCGCCAAGCCTCCACCCGGTAGCCTTGAGTCGAGGGCTTCCACGCCGAACGGCAAGACTTCTCTCACCTGCCGACGGCCGACTTCGATCGCCGCGATGCTCGCTCGGAGGGCCTGTACGTCCGCCTTGGACACCGCATTCACCTCGGTATACGGACAATGTTCCTATTTCGTTCTGGTTCGAACGTCGAGTCGAAATTCTCGCGCCGCCGTCTAGCGGCATTGCTCCGCGCCTGAACCACGGCCGATTAAAGGGAAGGTAGGCCTCAGCCCCCGGTGCTCGGCCGATGCCTTTGATGCGTATCAAGGCATCACGCGCTCTCCCTGATACAGCGGTGGCTGATGGGACAGCGAGATGAACGACCTCATTCTTCAGGCAAACCAGCTGACAAAGGCATACCGCTCCGGTGAAGTGGATGTCTTCGCGCTGCGCGGCGTAGACCTCGAGCTGTACCGCGGCGAGATGATGGTGCTGCTGGGTCCTTCGGGAAGCGGCAAGTCTACGCTGCTCAACATACTCGGGGGCCTGGACCGCGCGACATCCGGGAAGGCCTGGTTCGGAGACCTGGAACTCACTGCCTGCTCCGACCGCCAGCTCACGCGGTTCCGGCGCGAGAATGTCGGCTTCGTCTTTCAGTTCTACAACCTTATTCCCAGCCTGACGGCCTGGGAGAACGTCGCGCTTGTGACCGAGATCGCACCGTCGCCCATGGCGCCAGAGGAGGCCCTGTCCATGGTGGGACTCCAGGATCGTATGAGCCACTTTCCGGCGCAGCTGTCAGGAGGAGAGCAGCAGCGTGTGGCGATAGCCCGCGCCATAGCGAAGCGCCCTGAGATCATGTTCTGCGACGAGCCCACGGGAGCGCTGGATTCGAAGACCGGGGTGCTCGTGCTCGAGGCATTGTCCCAGGTCAATCGCGAACTCGGCACGACCATGGCCATCATCACCCACAATGCCGTGATCCGGGACATCGCCGATCGGGTGGTGACGTTCCGCGACGGGAAGATCGTCGAAACGCTCCGGAACGACCGACGACTCGAGCCGTCTGAGGTGAGCTGGTAGATGTCCGTGCTTGATCGGAAGCTGGCGCGCGACCTCCTGCGCATGTGGGCGCAGGTCCTCGCCGTAGCGCTGGTGATGGCCTGCGGCGTGGCCACCATCGTCACTTCCGTGGGGGCCTATCGCTCCCTCGACGAGACCCGGGCCGCCTTCTACGACCGCTATCGCTTCGCGACCGTCTTCGCCCAGGCGACCCGCGCGCCGCTCAGCCTTCGCGAGCCGTTATCAAGGATCGACGGCGTGAGCGGCATCGAGCTTCGGGTAGCCAAAGCCGTGATCCTGGACATCAAGGGGATGAGCGAGCCGGCCACCGGACTGGCCATCTCGCTGCCCGACGCAGGCGAGCCGACTGTCAATAGGCTGTACCTGCGGTCGGGCCGCTGGCCCGACCCGGCCCGTGGGGAGATCGCGGTCATCGACCAGTTCGCCAAGGCGCATGGCATGAAGCCCGGAAGCCGACTGTCCGCCATCCTGAACGGCAGGAAGCTGGAGCTTACGGTGTCGGCGGTCGTGCTTTCGCCGGAGTTTGTCTACGCCATCGGACCAGGCGACATGGTCCCTGACCCGCGCCGCTTCGGCGTGGTCTATATGCCGCGTTCGAGCCTCCAGGGGCTGTTCGACATGCACGGCGCCTTCAACGACCTGGTCATCCGCACCCAGAGAAACGCTGATGTCGCTTCCCTGCTCGAACGGGTCGACGCGGCGCTCGAGCCGTACGGCGGCACGGGAGCGATCGGCCGTGCAGACCAGATGTCGCATGCCTTCCTCGACAACGAGCTGGTCCAGCTCCGCGCGATGGCCGCGGTCATCCCTCCCGTCTTCCTCTTTGTCTCGGCCTTCCTGGTCAACATGATCCTGACGCGCCTGATCGCACTGGAGCGGGAGCAGGTGGGGCTGATGAAGGCGGTGGGATACGGCTCCGTCGCCATCGCTTGGCACTACGCGAAGCTGACGCTCGTCATCGCCGCGATAGGGGTGATCGCTGGCTCGGTCGCAGGACGTCTGCTCGGCCAGGGGCTGACCCGGCTCTATGGCGAATTCTTCTCCTTTCCGTTCCTGGTCTTCCGACAGAGCGCGGACCTATACGCCATAGCCGCAGTCGTCAGCGCGGCCACTGCTCTTGCGGGGAGCGCCCGGGCGATCGCCACCGTGGTCAGGCTTCCTCCCGCGGTTGCCATGCAGCCCCCGGCGCCGGCACGGTATCGAGCCCTGTTCGGGGGCAGCCGCGCGGGCATTCACGTGTCGCAGCTCACCCTGATGGCCATGCGCCACCTCCTGCGCTGGCCGGCCCGCGCGGCACTGACGACGCTCGGCGCTTCGTTCGCAGTCGCGCTGCTGATTACCGCCATGTTCTCCTTCGACTCCATCGCCTACATGGTGGATGCGGTCTTCTTCCGGACCGAACGCCAGGACGCCACAATCACGTTCTCGTCGCCTCGCCCTCCGGAGGCGCTCCGGTCGGTGGAACTGCTGCCCGGCATCATGCGTGCGGAGGGCTTCCGTGCGACGCAGGCGGTGCTTCGGAACGGGCATCGCCAGCGCCGCCTGGCCATAACGACCGTAAGCGGGCAGGCAGACCTGGCCCGGGTGCTCGATGTCGATCTCAGGCCGACCACTGCACCAGGCTCGGGGCTGATGCTATCTGAGCGCGTCGCTTCGATCCTACATCTGAAGGTAGGCGACCTGGTCGAGATAGAGCTCCTCGAGCATGGCGGGCGCAGGACACAAGCCCCCGTTACGGCCATCGTCCAGAGCTTTGTCGGGCTTGCGGTCCACATGCATCCGGAGGTGCTCGACCGATTGATAGGCGACGGACCGCGACTGACCGGGGCCCGCGTCGCCGTCGATGCCTCGCGCCTCCCGGACCTCTACAGCGCGGTAAAGTCCACTCCCGCCGTCGGGTCGATAGCCATCCAGTCGGTATCTCGCACCCGCTTCCGTGAAACGATCGAAGAGAACATCACCATCATGACGAGCTTCTACATGTCGCTCGCCGTGATCATCACTTTCGGGGTCGTCTACAACTCGGCGCGCATCCAGCTTTCCGAACGCGCGAGGGAACTCGCGAGCCTCCGGGTCCTCGGCTTCACCAAGGGGGAGGTCTCCGCCGTGCTGCTGACCGAACTCGCGGCCATCGTGGCGGCCGCGCAGCCCTTGGGCTGGGTTCTCGGCATAGGCTTCTCATGGCTGGTGGTGCAGGGATTCTCGAGCGACCTCTTCCGCATCCCGTTCGTGATCGACCGCTCGACCTTCGCGCTCGCCAGCCTGCTGGTGACCGCCATTGCGGTTCTTTCCGCGCTCCTGGTGGTTCGTCGGATCTCGCGCCTCGATCTGGTGCGCGTATTGAAGACAAGGGATTGAACCAATGAAGAACCCATGGCCCAGGCGTATCCTCGCAGGCGTGTTCGTGGCAGCGGCCGCCAGCTCAGGCTGGTGGGCCCTTCGCGAGCAGCCCCAGCAAGTCGATACCGCGACAGTGGTCGAGGGGCCGATGCAGGTGTCCATCCGTGAACAGGGAATAACCCGTGTCCGCGAAGTCTACGCGGTGTCTACGCCGATCGCCGGCCATCTTGCCAGGACGGCCCTGGAGGAAGGCGACCGGGTCGAGGCCGGAAAGACGGTGATCGCCGCCATCCACCCCCTGGACCCTCCGCTGATCGACCGACGAACGGAGGCCGAACTGCTCGCGGCCAGGGATGCTGCGCGCTCGGGAGTCGGTATCGCGGAAAGCGAGCTGCGGAGGGCGGAGACGGCTCTCGAACTCGCCGAGAACGAACTCGCGAGGGCCCTCAAGCTCTTCGGTCCGGGAGTCATTTCCGAAAGCGCGTTGCAGAAGGTGACCAACGAGGTTGCGATCCAGAAGGCCGCGGTGGAGGCGTCGCAAGCGACGGTCGGCTACAGGAAGGCAGAACTTGCCAGCGCCGAGGCCCGCCTGCTTCAGCCAGACATCGCAGGCCAAGGGGACGCGGGCTGTTGCGTGACCATATTCGCCCCGGCGGACGGGACCGTGTTGAAGGTCCATGCACAGAGCGAGCAGGCGGTAAACGCCGGTGCCGTCGTGGCAGAGGTGGGCGACACCTCGCGGCTGGAGGTCGTGGTGGACGTGCTGACCGAAGACGCGGTGCGCATCATGCCTGGCACCAAGGCAGACATAGTCGGCTGGGGCGGGGACAACGTGCTGCAGGCGACTGTCCGCAAGATCGATCCGGCGGCCGTGACCAAGGTTTCGGCGCTTGGCATCGAGGAGCAGCGCGTGAATGCGGTGCTTGACCTCGATGCCACGGATCAGCGACTGGGGCATGGCTTCAGGGTTGTCGCGGAGCTGGTGATCTGGAGATCCGAGGCTACTCCGCAGGTTCCGATCAGCGCCTTGTTCCGGACCGACGACACGTGGCGGGTCTTTAGGCTCGCAGACGGTCGCCTGCAGGAGACACCCGTCGACATCGGCCGCATGAATGACGCGACGGCGCAGGTGCTGGCCGGCCTTTCCGTCGGTGATGTCGTCGTCGTCCACCCCTCCGATATGTTGGCTGACGGCGATCTCGCGGAAGTCCGGAAGTGATGTGAGGCCGGCGTATCGGACAGCGTCGACCTGGAGATCCGGACATCGGCGTTCATGAGCGATGACGAACCTGCGGCGGGTCCGCATATACCAACAGGGACGCTCCTGGGGCAGGGAGGGCCATGCCAATGCCCAAGCCGAACGTGCGTGCGCACAGGTAGCCGATAACGTTGCGGCTGCTGCCGGGGGGAAGTCCCCTGCTCGTGACGGCAAAAGGTGCGCACGCTGCAGAGCGTCGCGCTTCCGGCACTCCTTTTTTGAGCGCGCGGAAGTAATGTGCCAGCCCAAGCTTGTCGCCAGCCAGAGAGCCGGCTAGACTGCGAATCAGCGCTGAGGTTCATGGTGCACGCCTCGAGATGCACCCAAATGACCAGCAGCACGGAAAGTTATCCACAGGTTTTTTCCAAGGATTCAGTTCTTCAACTGGAGGACAGCGAATCCTTTGGCGGGGGTGTTGACGAATCCTTCGCGCCCTTTGATTTCATTGTCTTTTTTCCGTCGTCTCTCCCGCGTCCGCTTTTGCACGGCATCTGTCGGCCCCATCCAGCCCGTGTCTTGCCTGCTGTCGGCATCGCCGTCAGGCTCGCGAGCGCGGATCGAAAAAGGAGGTTCCGATGATCCTCAGTAAGGCAACCGGAGACTGTCTACCTAGGGCGGACAGCAGTGCCTGCGGCAAGGCTGGGCCGGGGAGATATGAGCAGCTATTTAGGGGGCCGGCGGAAACCAGCTTCCTCCTCGTCGAGGAGTGCAGTGGAGCCCTGTGGGCCTACGCCCGCGTTGTGGTGCCGAGATGGCGGCAGCCTGACCCCCTGGAGCTGGGCGTCCGGCGCGATCAGCTGCAGGTGCGGCTTTGAGTATGGCCCTCCAAGCGCCTCAAGTCACGAATGGTGAATGTGACCCCCCGCAGCTGAGCGCTCGGGACAGGCATGAACCTCATCCTTCCGTCCCTTCGACAAGTGCTACTCATCGGCACCTATCCGAAGTCACAGAGCGGACACTCTCGTTGCCATCGACGCGTTATGTCACGAGGGGACTGCACCACGTAATCGTCTGGCACAAGATAGAAGGAGCATTTCGGCCCGAACTGCCCGTGCTCTACGTATTTCGGGGGGAGTCCCGCGAAGCAGAGCCGATGCTAACGCTCTTCGAATACACAAAGGCATATGCTTCGAGATCCGCGACCTGGCACCTTTACAGACTCCGCACCGTCGGGGCGTTGGTCGATTTTTTCATACAGTGTGGAGCTGAGTTCCTGACGGAAGGAGGCGAGCAGAGGCTGATCAATCCAGCGCGCAACCTGTTCCGCGCGTTCGTACGCGCGATGGTTCTAGGGACGATCACCTTTGAAGAAGGCGGGATCGTGGACCAGAGCGGGCTGTATTGGATGCAGTCCACAGTAAAGGAAGTCGAGCGGCGAGTTGAGGCATTACGAGACGTAGCACGATGGCTGGACTCGGAGGGTTACGGCTACCTGCTGGCCAACACAGTTCTGCCTGAAATACCGTCGGACCCATCCGGTGTCTTGGCTTTTCTATACACCTCTCAGGTCGTCAGACGGATCTCGCTGCTCGACTACCTATCTCCCTTTGTTAAGACGGCTCCTGCCCGAACACGCAATCTGTTTGGACGTTCAGGTTCGGACGTTCAGGTCGCGTACGCCTTCCCCGAGAACCTTATCAAGCCTCTGTTGAGTTATGGGTTCGAGGCCGATCCCAGCGCTCGCATCAACGCCATGTTCATGTTGGGCGGAGGCTTACGAGAGAGCGAAGGCTTTCATGTGTGGCTCACGGACCTGCAGTTCGTGGATGGTGAAGCAGCTCTTTTCCTCTTTCATCCCTCGGAGGGGTGGATCACCGATCCGAGAGGTCGCGAGATGACTCGGCGCCAATACCTCTTGCAGGCGTTCAATCGCGTTCCCCGTAATGATCTACTGAGGGATCCGGAGGCAGCGGGATGGAAAGGCCTGCGCGGCGACATCAATGGGGCACCCGTCCATTGGCTGCCCGGAATGGGCATTGGCCAAGCTGTCGCTGCAGCCGTGAAGGCATACCTAAAGAACGTTAGAGACCCGATCATGAAGCTGAGGCGCCATTTAGGGCTTCCGGACCACCCGTACTTGTTGGTTTCAACGCGGCCCAAAGCTGGTCCGAATGGCTGGCGTGTTGGCGATCCCTATACGATGAACGCGTATCGCTCAGCTTGGCGTCGCGCTGTGGCGCGGGTCTATCTGACTGAGACAGGTTCAATCCCAGACATTGTGAAAAGCAACGGATTGACAGGGCATGCATGCCGTCACCGCTACGCTCAACGGCTCGTCGACTTGAAGCTCGACGGTGCCGTGCTTCAGCAATGTCTCCGGCATGTCAACCCGTTCTCCCACTTAGTGTACCTCCAATTGCCTGCCTCTAAAGTCGAGCAAGCCCTAGAGGCAGCAGCGAAGAGTCTTCCGGGCCCGGATTGGGGTTTTCGACAATTCCTGTCGACAAGCGATGCTCTGCTTTCCGAGCGAGATCGGAGGCATCGGCTCCAATGAAAACGCACACTCGCGCATTTCGCAGCAAGAGCGGCAACCGCCTTCACGTGAGTATGGCGACCACCGACATTGCAGGCCCTATGGATCTCCCCGGGAATGTTCTTCATTTCTTCGATCAGCTTTTGCAGATCTCCAAGGAGACTGCATCACAAAAGCGAATGACGCACAACGAATTGCTTCTAGTGGAGGCCTTTATTTCATCCAAGGATCTCTTCTGCCTACACCCGTTGCTCTTTCAAAAATCTTCACCGAGGCATTTGTCCATTCGATTCGCACGGCACATGTTGCAACGGACGAACTTAGGACAAAGCCTTACGACGGAACTGCGAAGGGCAGGCTTGTTTGGCTTCATCGAGCGCCAGCGGAACCGAGATCAGATTACAAACTATACGACCATCGTTGAGCGCCTTCTCGCCTCTCTTTGTATGGCCATTGCCGGTGTAGATGAAGCGAAGGAAATTCCCCCCGAAGCTTTCAAGTGCTGGCTTTCAAATTTCCGAACCGAAAACAATCTGCGCTGGCGCGATGACCTTTGGGGAAAGGGCTCGACGGTATATTTCCAATGCCTGAAGGAGATAGTCAGAGCATTTGCGATAGCCATCGATGCGCCGGAACTCGAGGAGCTCTCGGGGCAGGTACGTCAGACAGCCAACGGAGCGGACACCTGGAAACAGTTCAGGGCTACCGCGAGCGGTTCTGACGCGGAGTGGCTATCATTTTTCGATGATTGGACCGCGGGAACGCGGGTCAGCCGTACTGATAGTCGGTGGATGGTGGGAGCCCTGTGTGAGTGGAGCAAGCTTCATTTTCCTTCTGCCTCGGTTGCAGAGGTGATGACTTGTCAGGCGCGCCAAGAGACGTTTGCGGACTATATTTTGAGGAAGCACGGCGGGAAAAAAAGTACATCCAATGCTGTTCGGCTCGCTGGGCGTTTCTCCACATTCGTGGAGGGCACACTTCGCTCTATAGGTGTCCAAGAAGCTCTGTGGCCTCTTGTGCAACCAAACGATATCTCGAGGTCCAAGGAACGCGACCGAAGAAAGGGAGGACCAAAGCCTCGAGAGAGTCAATCCAACCCATTGCCGCCCTACTTGGTATCGATAGTCGAGGAGATTCTTGAAGAAGGTGAACAGGGGTGGCCAGGACGGTGCAGCCTGTTCTACGAGAGTTATCGGGATGAACACGGTCGAATCGATCGAATATATTCACCTGTCCTTCCAACGTTCTTTCAGATACTTCTCATTATCCCTTTGCGGGGGGTTCAGCTTGCAAGATTTGATAGCGGTGAAGGGGATTGTCGAACCTTCAATGGAATAGAACGCATTTGGGCGGATAATACCGCGAGAGCTGCAAAGTACTGGAAGCATCGCGAAGGAGCTTCAGCACACGATCGAGGCTATGCCAGGCAGCTGGGAGATGTCACTCAACCTGTCACAGGTATATTCGTAAACACCAACAAGACTGGGGACCCCTACACAATACCGTGGGAGCATCCGGTCGTTCATAGAAGACTGTGGGAGCTACGAGTATGGCAGGAAAAACATTTTCCTATCGAATCGCCGATGTCTCCCGCCCAGTACGTGAGAAAAGATGAGAAAGCCGAAGAGGAACGTCTAGCGTCTTTGCCGGATATATTTCCTCTGTTTAGGCTTCCTAGTGGCCGACGCGATCATATCCATGGCGCGCCACCAAGCTGGCGGCGCAGGGATCAGGCGTGGCAAGAAATAATGCTTGAGACTGAACGGCGGTGGAACGACCGAAACCCTGAACGACAGATCACGATTGTCAAGCGTCAAGAGAAAACGGGTCAGCCTTATCGGTCATTGTACAACCTACATGGTCTACGAGTAGCGGGCCTAACTCGTCTTTTCATGTCCGGTGTACCATTGGAGATCCTTAGTAAACTGGTCGCGGGTCACGCAGGTATTGTGATGACACTCTACTATCTCAAATTTAAGCCTGCAAATATCCATGAGATACTTGATAAGGCATCTCAGAACGCCCTTGCGCTGTCTCAGAGCTTCCTAGACGATTTCCGGAATTGGTCTTTCGACGAAGCCCGGAAGAACGTCGTATCGCTTAACGACGAGGCAGTGCGTGCAGCGGTTGAGCAAGAGCCAAGGCACAAGCTGATGTATTCGGACGTGACAATCGGGGTCTGTCCCTTTGCCGGAACAAGATGCAGTGATGGCGGCGAAGCAATACCAGGGACAATGAACGGGCGTGGACAACAGCAGTACAACGCCGTGGAGGGTGGCGACAAGAACTGCATCATGTGCAGGCACTTTGTGACCGGTCCCGCGTTCATGACACAGCTGTGGCTGTTCGGTACTGCATTGCTCGACAAATTTGATGCAACCTCGAAGCAAATCGCTGAGCTAGAAGCACAACGGGAGAACGCCATTGCGCAGCGCCTTCAAGCAACCTCAACGGTAGATCGCCTCAGGCATCAGACAGCGATCACCTCCCTTGAGATCCAAAGCAATTCGTTGACCAGTGCGAACTTGCTCCTATTGAAGGGAATACACCGGACACACCGATTGCTCGAGATGTGCGAGAAGATCAGGGTCGGCGCAGGTGAGCGTTCAGGCTCCGACCTTGTCGTCCAAGACACTGCACCCGTTGTGGAGCTTATGGAGGTGTCCGAGTTCGAGCGAAGCTGCATTATCACCGCGGCCAGCCGATTGTTTCCGATGATGCACAACGGGGAGACCGAGGCACGACGCAATGAATTTCTGGATCGGGCAATGTGGGAAGCTGGCCAGACGCCCCTCACGTTCGCGCCTCTATCCGCCGATCAAAAGCGCTACGGGCAGGACGCATTTGCCCGCATGATCATGGAGAAGGTTGATAGAGTAGAAACCCAGGCTCTTGTTGAAGGTCGTTTGACGCTTCAGGATGTCGGATTGGTTCCTGACATGAAGGAGTTACTTTCTCGCGGTCTGCCGGTCCCCTTATACGCTGGCGCGATAGATCATGAACCGTCTGCTCCAAAGAAGCACAACTCCCAGGTCCGTTAGATGGCGTCTCGTATCTCTGCCATTCTCGATGCGGCTGCAAAGCGCTCCGGCTTATTCATTGACAGTCTGGGCCCCGACAGAACGAAGTATCGGCGCAACTGTGTCAATATCGGAGCGACGTGTAAGCAATTACTGGCGCTGCGACCTCCTCGTGAACCCACGTCAAGGACAGTTTCAGAGGAGGGTAGCATAAAATTTTCGGGCTTCCCCAAGAGGCAAACACTTGACAACGCCTATGCATCTTATCTGGCCATTTGGCGAGAGGCCTTTGATGAACTATGTGATATAGGCGCCACCAAAACAAACCTCGATCCAGAGAACATCAACTTTACGAGATCCGATCTGGCCTCCCTCGATGAGGGCACCCGTCACCGAATACAGTTGCTGGTGGCCCTGTTCCGAGAAGCCACAAACAGAAACAATGACCTGCAAAAGGTCATACACCGAAATGTGACGCTGGATGAGAGAGGTCAGCCGAAGCTCGTGGCGCACGCTCCGGCGGTCGATCCCGAGATCAAGAGCGAAGTCACGCTCTGGCTAGGTCAACTTCAGAACGGAACTTCGCCGCTCGACCTCGAGGATCTTGGTGTCAGACTAAGCCGTCGGGCCCGGCCGGGAATGTTGATCATCCCAAGGGCGGTGATCGACGCGCTGAGCAAGTTCGTGACCTAAATGGCTCGGGAGATCGCTAAGGGATCCATTCTGATCACACTGCATAAACGTTCCGCATTTGGTTACACAGGAGGGGGAAGCACCAAGCCGATTTCCCTTCAAGTTCCCCCTGAGAAAGCGTCCACCATCACTACGGCAAAACACATGTCCGGAACGCACCAATAAGAAATGGTGTCCACGGCAGGATTCGAACCTGCGACCCCAGGATTCTTACCACTTCGACTTTCGTCGCCGCTGCAAGCGTTCGTGGTCTGGACTGTCCCTTCACCGTGGACCCGAAAGGTCTTTAGGCGCTGCCCGTCCAGTCTCTACACCTTCCCAGCGTCTGCGGGCTTGGCTCGGGGTTGGCTGGCCTTTGCGGCTTAAGCGTTCCCCGACTTTGAGCAGATTCACCACGGCGTTTCCGACCGTGGTGCCCAATTCTAGGAATCCTGTGCTCTATCCGACTGAGCTACGTGGACCTAGGTCCTTCATATCAATGACCCGTCCTGACGTCACGGGCTTTTTTTCAGAGTGAGTGATGCCTTCCCTGGAAGCATTTGAAACGTTCCGTTCAGTCCATAACCGGTAGCACTACCGATGTACGTTCCTCTGGTAAGTCAACAGGTTGCATGCTTTCGGTAGTAAGTTCCGGCCTTAAACACGCTCTATCCTACTGAGCTACGGGACCCCGTGGACAGGCCTTCATAGCGCGTAGAAGCGACGTAGCCAAGCCGAAACGCATGCCGCAAAGACCGCGCAGCACCCGGGTCGGGACATTTTGCCGCTGCCGCAGTTCAGGCGGCGAGTGCCGTTTCCGCAAGCCGCACCCAATAGCTCACGCCATAGGGGATGGCCTCGTCATTGAAGTCGTAGGATGGATTGTGAAGGCCTGCGCTGTCGCCATTGCCGATGAAGATCAAGGCGCCAGGGCGGGCCAGAAGCATATAGGAGAAATCTTCTCCTCCCATCATCGGCGGCAAGTCGGTGACCACATTGGCAGATCCGGCCACCTCGCCGGCGACACCTGACGCGAAATCGGTTTCCGCGGGATTGTTCACGGTCACCGGATAGTTGGGATCATAATCGATCGTTACCATTGCCCCCTGGGCGCGCGCAACGCCCTCAGCGATTTGATGCAGCCGCTCCTCGGCGAGTTTGCTCACCTCCGGTTTTAGCGTCCGGATCGTTCCCGCCAGTTGGACCTTGTCGGGAATGATGTTGTAGGCGTCACCGCCATGAATTTTCGTGACCGACACCACGAGCGATTCGAGAGGATCAGCCGAGCGAGAAGCGATGGTCTGAAGCCCCACGACGATCTGAGCCGCTGTGACAACGGGGTCGACGCTCTTGTGCGGCATTGCGGCGTGCCCGCCCTTACCCTGCACATCGATCGTGAACTCCGCCGTGGAAGCCATGATCGGGCCGGGACGGATGCCGAACTGGCCGACCGGCATTCCCGGCAGATTGTGCATGCCGAAGACGCGCGTGATCCCGAAACGCTCCATCAGGCCGTCCTTCACCATCTCGTTTCCTCCGCCGCCCCCTTCTTCGGCCGGCTGGAAGATCAGAGCGACAGTGCCCGCGAAATTGCGCGTTTCGGCGAGATATTTGGCTGCTCCCAGCAACATTGCGGTATGACCATCATGCCCGCAGGCATGCATGCGGCCGGGGATGGCGGAGGCATAGGGCCGATCGCCTGCTTCCTGGAGAGGCAGCGCATCCATGTCGGCGCGCAATCCTATGCAGGTCCCCGCGCCGCGATTGCCCTTGATGATGCCGACCACGCCCGTGCGACCGAGGCCCGTGACGATCTCATCACAGCCGAATTCGCGCAGCTTTTCGCTCACGAAGGCGGCGGTCTCATGCACGTCGAACAGGATTTCGGGCTTGCGGTGCAACTCGCGGCGCCAGTTGGTGATCTCTCCGTGAAGCTCAGCAACGCGATTCACAATCGGCATGAAAATTCTTCCCTATGCTTGCGGTCCGCAAGAATTTAGAAACAATGGGCAGGAGACCCGTCATGATAACGACAAATTGCGTTGGCTATCGCAATGGGTGCGTTGGAAAATCCGGTTAAGCGGAAATTCCCGATGCATCTTATGGATATCGATGGTGGGCAGGCAACACGGAATCGGATGATATGCGGTATTGGCGGAACAGACCGGTCACTCTGCTAGCGGCGCTCTGCCTTTCACTTCTGAGCCTGCCGGCGCTAGCCGGCCCTTATGTTTTGCTCGACGTGGGCAGCGGGCGTGTGCTCGCGCACGAGAACGCGTTTCAGCGCTGGTATCCTGCCTCGCTGACAAAGCTGATGACGGCCTATGTCATCTTCCGTGAGCTGCAATCGGGCCGGATCCAGCCAAACTCCCCCGTGCGCATTTCTCAGAACGCCGCAAATGAACCGCCGAGCAAAATGGGCTACCCGGTCGGCTCCGTGCTGACGCTCGACAACGCTCTGAAAATCATCATGGTGATCTCGGCCAACGACATCGCCACGGCGACGGCTGAAAGCGTGGCGGGCTCCGAATCCGCTTTTGTCGCGCGTATGAACGCGGAAGCACAGCGTCTGGGGATGGTGGATACCCATTTCATCAACGCCCATGGGTTGCCTGGCCCCGCTCAGTTCACCACCGCACGCGACCTTGCCATTCTCGTGCATGCCCTGCGCGTGGAATTCCCACAATATGCGGGCTATTTCTCCATCGAAGCCGTACGCAACGGGAAGTCGGTCAAGGAGAATACGAATTTCCTGATCGGCCGCTTCGACGGTGCCGATGGAATGAAGACGGGCTATATCTGTTCGTCCGGTTTCAATCTCGTTGCGACAGCCACGCGCGGCCGGCGGACGCTTGCGGCCATCGTGCTTGGCGCCCACTCACAGGTGCAGCGCGCAGAGATCGCCGCTGACCTCTTGACCAGGGGCTTCAAGGCCCCTGGCCTCGGCGGGCCGAACATAGCAAATCTCAAGCGCTATGGAGCCGCGACGGAAGCGGTCGCCGACATCAGGCCGGAAATCTGCTCCCAGGAAGCCGTGGCCCAACGGATGAAGGAGCGCGACGATCAGGGGCGCCTGATCCTGACGTCGCCGCATGTCCATCCTTTGACACGCGAGCCTCAGGTGGTCGCCGTCGGTTTGGGTGGAGCAATGGGCGAAGAACCGGCAAAGCCGCGTTACGCCAATGTGCCCATACCGACGCCCCGGCCTGCCTACTCTCCGCCTGTCGCAGTGGAACAAGGCGGTTGAGCAGCCGTGGCTATCCAAAGGCCCATCGCGCTTGTAATCGTCACCGGTTTTCTCGGAGCCGGCAAGACGACCTTGCTGAACCGCATATTGAAGTCTCCCGACCTCACCAACACGGCGGTGATCGTCAACGAATTCGGCGATGTATCGCTCGATCATCTTCTGGTCGAGCAGAGTGAAGCCGGCGGTATCGTGGAGCTGGCGGGCGGCTGCCTTTGCTGCACCGTCCGCGGCGACCTCGTGGACCTGCTTCTCTCCCTTCCCGAGAATCGCCCCACGCTCAACCGCGTCATCATCGAGACAACCGGTCTGGCGGATCCCGTCCCATTGCTGCAGTCGGTCATCGCCCACCCTCTTCTAGCGCGAATTTACCGGACCGATTGCGTTGTGACGGTGATCGATGGCGTGAACGGCTCGGCCACGCTCGACCAGTACGAAGAGGCACGCAGGCAGGCAGCGGTGGCTGACCGCATCGTCGTTTCGAAGGGAGAACTCGGTTCGCGGGAGGAGCGCCAAGCCCTCCTGCAAAGACTTTCAATCCTGAACGGGACCGCAGAGCTGCTGGACGCCACATGTCCATCGGTCACGGACAGCCTCCTGCGTCCGGTGCTCGACGGGCAGAGAATGCTCGTTGCGTCACAGGACGGGCATGCTCATCACAATCATCACCACGAAGAATTTCAGAGTGTGACGCTCCAGCATGGCGCTGCCCTGCCGAGATCGGCGGTCGAGAATTTTCTCGATCTTCTGGTTTCTCAGCAGAGCGAGCAAATCCTTCGCATCAAGGGGCTGGTCGAGACTTTGGAGGAGCCGGAGCACCCGCTTCTGATCCAGGGTGTTAAACAACTCCTTCACGCACCGGAGTTCCTGCCCGGCTGGACGGATGACGAGCGCGGTACCCGGCTCGTCGTGATCGGCCGCAATCTCGACAAAGACTATATCAGCCGGCTGTTCGCTGCCTTCACCGGCCAGATGGCGGTCGACACCCCCGACCGCGCCGCTCTGGAGCAAAACCCGCTGTCGATTCCGGGTTTCAGGCGCTAGCGCTCCTCCGTTGCCACGCGGCCACGGCGAGCGCCAGCAAGGCTGCGAGAAGCAGCGCCATCCCACCCCCTACGAACATCACGGCATAGCCACCGCCGGTCGCCAGTGGCTGGCTGGCAAAGGGCGAGATAAACTGCCCGAGGAAGATGCTTGCCGTAAGCAGCCCGGCGAGACGCCCCCGGTTATTCTCGTCCGCCAGCGCCATGGTGGCGGTGGCCAAGTTCGGCATTACCAGGCCAAGACCGATTCCCACCACGACCGCACCGGGTAAGACCGTCAGGAAGCCCTCGGCGAAGCCCACCACGAAAAGTCCAGTCCCGAGCAGGGCAAAACCGAGCGCGAAGATGGCTGGAACGCTCAATCGAGCCCGCATCGCACCGTAATAGAAGGACGAGATTGCGGAAGTCAGGGTCATCAGGCCCATTGCTATGCCCGCCATAAAAGGAGCGCGAACACCCAGTGCTTGCAAATGAAAAGGCAATTGCGTCGGCATGAGATAGAACACGACGCTGTTCAGGACTGCCGAGCCAAGGATGGCCATAAGGGGCAGAGTAATGAGCGGGCCTGCAGGTCCGCTGGCCTTCAGGTTCCTCGAGGCAGGCCGCGGCTGCTCGTCCCGGATGAAAGCCAGGAGCGCGGGTACCAGCGCCAGCGCAACCATATAGACGAGGAAAGGCGCTCGCCAGTGGAGTTCCGCGAGCAATCCTCCACCGGTCAGAAAGAACAGTCCGCCAACACCGACAAATGCCGACTGCCGGCCCATGAAACGTTCACGGGCACTGCCGGCGAAATAATCTCCAACAAGCGCTGTCGCCACAGTCATGATGCCCGCGACCGCGACACCGAGCAGCGCCCGGCCGATGAGGAGGGTGAGAAGCGAATCCGCATAGAGTCCCGAACTTCCCGCTACCGCATAGAGAAGAACCGACGCGACGGCGACCGGCTTGCGGCCGTACCGGTCCGCAAAGACACCCGCGAAGGGCGCGCAAAGAGCGATGGAAAGCGCGGGAACGGTGAGGATCAAGCGTGTAAGAAGTGCTGCGGAGGGGCTCCCGTTGAAGCTGGCTTCTATGGCAGGCAGCGCCGGCGCAATCGTAGCGCCGGCCATTATCGTGAGCGCACTCAGGAACAGGATGGTCGCGTTTCGTCCCGCCGTCGCAGCAGGCCGGGCGGCGAAGGCGGGCGGCAAATCATCCATCGGCGTTCTCATCGGAGCGCCTCCCGAGGACCAGTTCCGCATAATGCGGAGGGCCGCGAGCGCTCGACGGTGAAAGGATAAAGACGTCTGTTGATGAACATCGATGCAGCTCCATTAAGACAGGAGCCGCTCCGATAACGCCTCAAGCTTGGTTGAGGTCAAGCTCACGTTTTGGTTTGGCTTCGCCGCACTCGATTAGAAACCGGTGGCCGCCCGGCATGCTTTCCGTCGTGATCAGCCGGTGGTTTTCCTGAGAACAGAAGGCCGGGATGTCGATGACGGCCAGCGGATCAGTCGTTTCAACCCACAGACGCTCGCCGACTCCCATGCCTGCAAGCCGCTTTCGTGCCTTCAGCACCGGCAAGGGGCAGTTCAGCCCCCTGAGATCATAGGTTTGTACGACGTGTTCCGGCGTGGTCACTTGCGGAGCATGTTCCAGAGCCGGCTCACACGGCCCTCTTCCGGATCGGGGGCCGCCTGTGTCTGAGCGGCAGCCGCGGCTTCCGCCTTCGGGTTCGGCGAAGGAACGGGCGTGCTGCCTGTGATGAGCGGCGTTGCGCCAACCTGAACCCGGGATTCGGCCACCGTCTCGCCGGCGCTGTTGGGCGCTGCGGCGACCTGAGCACGCTCTTCGCCTTCCGCTTGGACGGGATTGCCTGCGACTTGGGCGGCGGGCTGCGGCTGGGGGGCAGCGGCATAGGCCGTGACCGGCGAGGACTGCAGCAGCGGTTTGACCTTCGCGACCATCACGGGGTTCAGCGAAGGCGGTTCCGGGCTCACCCGTTCTCCACGAGCGCGGCGGCGGCTCCAATCGGCCACGAGCTTGGCCTCCTCCAGGCCGGCGATTGTCGCCTTCGGCTCCTTTTTCGACCAGCTCCAAGCAGCTTTGGAGATGGCAAGGTCCTGCTTCTTCTTGTGCGCCTGATAGGCCATGAGCAGGGCTTCGGGCTGTGTCGAGGGCGGGCAGGCCTGCGTCGGCTCGAAGCTGTAGCCTTCGGCAGCTATCCTATTGAAGACGTATCGGCTTTCGCAGACATCGACCTTCGGCGGCGTCTTCGTGATCTCGAACTGGTCGTAACCTTCCTTCAGCATCTGCCAGAACAGGTAATTCGGATCATTCCGGTAGCGCGCCATGTTCTGCGGCGTCATGCGGAAGGGGAACGCCTGGAACTGGAATGCCGTCTGGCCGCCGCGGAAAGCATCCCGGGCGAAGGCATAAATCTCTTCCACCTGCTCGTCGGTCATCGAGTAGCAACCGGCCGAGGAACAGGCGCCATGCACCATGAGGTGCTGACCGGTGCGCCCGTTGGCGCGGTCATAGGCGTTGGGAAAGCCGATGTTAAAGGACAGGTGATAGCTGGAATTCGGATTCATCTGGTGAGGCTGGATGGTGTAGAAACCTTCCGGCGCCTGACGATCCCCTTCGATATATTTCGGGCCGAGCTTGCCTGACCATTTGCAGATTTCGTAGCTCTTCACGAGATCGTAGCGCCCGTCCTTCTTCTGCTTCCAGACTTCGAGCACGCCCTCTTCCTTGAAGACACGCATCATGATGGGGGCATTCGTGCTCATGCCCTTCACCTTCATGATTTCCGTGACTTCCTGAGGAAGTCTCTTTTCGGCGGCCTTTGGGGCAATATCCTCAAGCGAGCCGCTGCATCCGACAAGGATGAAGGCCGGCAGAAGCACAGCGCTAACGAAACGGCTTCTCATGCAAAAGTCTCGGGTTTTTTTCGCCAATTTCCCCTCTCCCGGCGCAGGAGGTGAGTGTCCCCACTACTAAATACCCGTTAGGCTTGACAAATCATTACCGGACACGAGCATATTAGCGCTTATCCTGAAGCACATGGAAAAGCAATATTATGGCGGGTAACATTATCTTCCGCCTTGAGCCGCCGCGGGAGCTATCGGGGAACGCCGAGAATGGAGCCTAAAGGCTGCGGCCGATGGCCAGGAATTTCTCCCGCCGCTGTTCCCGGTGATCGCCGCCCTTCTCCGCAAGATCGCGGAAGCCTTTCTCGATAACCTCGCCGGTGGCTTCGATTACCGCCTCACGCGCGCGGTGCGCACCGCCGATCGGTTCGGGAATGATGCCGTCGATGATCTTGAGCTGGAGGAGGTCCTGCGCCGTGATTTTCATGTTCGTTGCAGCATCTCTGGCGCGGGTCGAATCGTGCCACAGGATCGATGCGGCGCCCTCCGGAGAAATCACGGAGTAAATCGAATGCTCAAGCATGTAGACGAGATTGGCCGTAGCGATAGCGATAGCGCCTCCCGAGCCCCCCTCGCCGATTATGACGGAAATGTTCGGAACCTTCAGGCTCAGGCATTTCGAGGTTGAACGCGCAATGGCTTCTGCCTGTCCTCGTTCTTCCGCGCCGATTCCGGGATATGCGCCGGCCGTATCCACGAGGCTCACGACGGGGATGCCGAAGCGGTCGGCCAGATCCATGATCCGAACGGCCTTTCGATAACCTTCAGGCCTTGCCATCCCGAAATTGTGCTTGAGCCGGCTCTGGGTGTCGTTCCCCTTCTCCTGGCCGATGATGGCTATGGACTCGCCCCGGAACCGCGCGAAGCCTGCAACCACCGCCTCGTCCTCACCGAAGGCCCGATCGCCAGCCAATGGCGTAAAGTCGGTAAAGAGTGTCCGCACGTAGTCCATGCAGTGCGGCCGGTCCGGGTGGCGCGCGACCTGTGCCTTCTGCCAGGGCGTCAGCGCGCGATAGATCTCACGCAGCGCATCCTTCGAGCGCCGCTCCAGGCGAGCGATCTCCTCGCCCACGTCCACGGCCTCACCGTTTTCGCTGAGCTTCTTCAGTTCGAGGATCTTGCCTTCAAGGTCGGCGACCGGCTTTTCGAAATCAAGATAGTTGTACATTCACCCGCCAAATATCGGACACGAGACACTGCGGTTGGGCATTTCCGGCGCCATGCCGCTCAAAAACGTGGGTTTCACATAGCGGCGATGCCGCTAATCGGCAAGCGGATGGTGCTTCTGCACCAGTTCTTGAAGGCGTTTTTCGAGCACATGGGTATAGATTTGCGTGGTGGAGATGTCGGTATGTCCCAACAATTGCTGCACGGCGCGAAGGTCTGCACCATTCTGCAGAAGGTGGCTGGCGAAGGCGTGGCGCAGCACATGCGGGGAAACTTTCGCTGACGGCAGGCCCGCCCGCGCGGCAAGCCCCTTGAGTTCGCGCGCGAAAACCTGGCGGGGCAGATAGCCGCTCTCAGAAGCGGCTGGGAAGAGCCATGGACTTTCGGCAAAGGCAGGATGCCGCGCACGCTCCTTGATCCACAGCGCCACGGCATGCCTGGCCTTGCCGGAAAGCGGAACGACACGCTCCTTGCTGCCCTTCCCCCGCACGTTGAAGAAGCGCTCATCCCTGAGCGCTACCCGGAGCGGCAGGCTGACCAGTTCCGAAACGCGCAGCCCCGATGCATAGAGCATTTCGAGCAGGGTCGAGAGGCGTTGGGACGTCATGGCTTCCGGCGTACCTTCCGGCGCGGTGCGTGCTTCCTCCGCCGCCCTTTCCAGAAGCGCCGCCATCTCGGCTTCGCTCAAGGTCTTGGGCAGCGGCCGCCCCTTCTTGGGGCTGTCGAGCACGCCCGTCGGATCATCTCCGCGCAGGCCCTCCGCATAGAGGAATTTGAAGAATTGACGCAATGAGGAGAGCTTGCGTGCCTGGGTCGTCGCGGCAAAGCCTCGCGCCGTCATGTCGGCGATATAGTTGCGGATATCCGCGGAGCCCGCCTTAGCCAGCCCGCCACAGGATGCGGAGAGGAAGCCATCCGCGTCCTCCAGATCCCGGCGATAGGAGGCAAGCGTGTTGTCGCTCGCGCCCCGCTCGGCCGCCATCATCTCCAGAAAAGCTTCGATCCGCGCGCCGCTTGCCATCTTCTTCCGACCGTCAAGCGAACACTCCTAGACGAAGAAGGCAAACAATTTCCAAACAACGGCCCCAGCGTCCTAACTTGGGTCGAGCCGTTCCGGCGGGATGGGTACGACGATCTCGGTCTGCCTGGGCGTCACGAAAGTCGCCAGCGCATACATGGCAGCATATGCAAGCGCAATGAGGATGACGATCGTTGTCAAAAGCCGAAAAAGGGTAGGCATATACAACCTTCGTGGTGCCCGACGCTTATGTCTCGCAGAGTCCGGCAATGCAAGCATGCGCATCTGCTATTTCAGATGCTTGACGCGTCCTGCATTTCGTGTCGAAAGCTGTGGAATGACATTGTCCACGAAATCCGCCCTTGTGCCCGATACCAGTGCCGTGCTGAAGCAGCTCGGGCGTCGCAACATCGTCTTTGTCGGGCTGATGGGTGCCGGCAAGACCGTCGTGGGGCGCAAGGTGGCCGGGATGCTTGGCCTTCCGTTCGTCGATAGCGACCACGAGATAGAAACCGTCTCCCGGATGACCATACCGGAACTGTTCGCCAATTACGGGGAGGCGGAGTTTCGCGCGCTGGAGCGGCGGGTCATCGCGCGCCTGCTGCGGGACGGCCCCCGGGTGCTTTCCACCGGCGGCGGCGCTTTCATGAGCGAACAGACTCGGCGCGCCGTCACGCGCCAAGCCGTTTCCGTGTGGCTGAAGGCCGATCTCGACACGCTCATGCAAAGGGTGGCAAAGCGCCAGAACCGGCCATTGCTCAATTCAGGAGATCCGCGCGCGGTCATGCAGGGCTTGATGGATATCCGCTACCCAATCTATGGACAGGCCGACATCACCATCCGCACGCGCGACGAACCGAAGGAAGTGATCGCCTCGGAGGTCGTCGAAGGTCTCGTCGCGTTTCTTCAAAAGGGCAGAGAATGCAGGAAATCGGCGA
>Ga0180222_1000283_pt1 | contig 82470 bp, 73 predicted proteins | sample eDN5th37CKraftOP_FD_151336 | JGI IMG/M metagenome (GOLD analysis project Ga0180222, IMG submission 151336) | Enriched Organic Plus compost microbial communities from Emeryville, California, USA - eDNA 5th pass 37_C Kraft OP (version 2) (version 2) ... | reverse complement strand
TCCCGCTGCGCGTGATCCCGCCGGAGGAGGAGTGCGGCAAGACCGTGCTGCTGTTCGTCTCGGACTATACGAAGATGGTGACCGGTGCGGTGCTCGACGTGAACGGCGGCGAGTGGATGGCGCCCTAGCCCCTCCCCCTATCCCGGCAAAAGCGAAACGGCGACTCCTTCCCAAGGGGCGGCTCTGCAGCCGAGCTCCGGCCCTTCGTCGCCGTCACGGCGCCGGAGGGTTCTTCCCGCGTGACGAGCCGACAGGATTAACCCGTGCTGCGCGACGGCTGATAACCATTTCTAAACCACGAAAGAGGATTGCTTGGCCGATGCGGCGGCGTTGCCGCTGATTGACAGCGGTCGCGTCGGGCGACAGGTGACAAAGTGCACCGACACCGCTGGTGGCATGAAGGCAACGATGGAAGAACTCACAGCAATCTCCTCCTCTCCCGTCGTGCCGAAGCCGCCGGAAAAGACGCTCAGCAACCGGCATCTGCCGATGCTGCAGGCCGGCAAGATCATCACCGAGACCGAGCAATCGCTCTGCCTGCTGCGCATCATTTCCGCAGCAGGCGTGATGGCGCACGCTTCCCGTCCCTTTGCGGAAGGGGATGCCGTCGCCGTCGGCTTCCGCTCGTCGCACGTCCTGCCGGGGCATGTCATCTGGACGCGCGACGAGCTCATCGGCATCGCCTTCGACAAGGTGGCGGACCTCGACGTCGTTCTGGCCGTGCAGCGGCGTGCCGTCGATGGCCGCTTCCTGCCCGAATCGGTGCGCCTCCAGGTCGAAAGCGAGGCCTCGATCGAGACGCCGGCGGGCACCTTCCGTACCGAGCTGTTCGATATCTCCCTGGCCGGCGCCAAGATCGGCGACCTGCCGGAGCTGGCGGTGGAGATGCCGGTTTCGCTCGCGGTCGAGGGGCTGCCGGTGCGATCCGGCTCGCTGCGCTGGAAGGATGGCGGCCGCGCCGGCATCGCTTTCAACCTCAGCATGCCCTATGACGTGCTGGCCCGCTGGGCGCTCAAACAGCGGCCGCGGCTCACCCTCGCCGATTTCCTCGCTGAAAAGTCCTGATCGCGCACCCCGCTGACGCCGCGCGCAAAAGCGTGTAGCGGACCGCCGGGGAGGGCATTGCATGACGCGATCCGGGCGGCCCTTGCCGCCGCTGCTGATATTCTCCGTAGCCGTGCTCGGCATCGCCGTCTTCTCCTGCATGGATGCGGTGATGAAGCAGCTGGTGCTGGCGATCGGCGCCTATGCTGCGCTGTTGTGGCGCAGCATCGCCGGCGTCGCGGTGAGCGGGCTGCTCTATGCTGTCCAGCGCCCGGCGCTGCCGAGCCGGGCCGCTCTCGTCCTCCATCTGGTGCGCGGGCTCGTCTCCTCGGGCATGGCGGTGACCTTCTTCTGGGGGCTGGCCCGCATCCCCATGGCGCAGGCCGTCGCGCTCACCTTCATCGCGCCGCTGCTGTCGCTGTTCCTCTCCGCCGCGCTGCTCGGCGAGCGGCTGTCGCGGCGTGCGATCCTGGCATCGCTGATCGCCCTCGCCGGCGTCGGCATGATCCTGCTCGGCCACGCCCAGGCGAAGCTCGGTCCGGAGGCGCTGCGCGGCGCGCTGGCCGTGCTCTTCTCGGCATTGTGCTATGCCTTCAACATCGTGCTGATGCGTCGCCAGGCGCAGGAGGCGGGACCGGTGGAGGTCGCCTTTTCGCAGAGCCTCGTCGTCGCGCTCGTCCTCGCCTGTGGGGCGCCCTGGTTCGCTGACGTGCCGGATGTCCGGCATGCGCCCTTGATCCTGCTCGCGGCGGTGCTCGCGGTCGTCTCGCTGCTGCTGCTCGCCTGGGCCTATGCGCGGGGCGAGGCCAATTATCTGTCGCCGAGCGAATATACCGCCTTCGTGTGGGCATCGCTGTTCGGCTGGCTGCTGTTCGGCGAGCATGTCGCAAGGCTGACGCTTGCCGGGGCGGCCATGATCATCGCCGGCTGCGTGATCGCGGCGCGGCAGCGCCCGCCGGCGATTCTCGACGCCGAGGCCGCCTATTGAGCGCCCCGGGGAGCGAGACCGCTTTGGTCGCAAGCGCCGGGAAGCGAGCGCCGCCGGGCGACATTATCCTGCTTGCCATCGAGAAGGATCTCATGTCCTTCCTTGGCAAGCGAGAAGGAGACGATGCGTGGTTCACAGCTTCACGCGCATGGATTCGCCGGTCGGCACGCTGACGCTCGTGGCCGGCGACGCCGGCCTCAGGGCGATCTTGTGGGAGAATGACGATCCGAGGCGGGTTCCGCTCGGGTCGATGACGGAGAATCCCGATCATCCGGTGCTGATCGAGGCGAAGCGGCAGCTCGCCGCCTATTTCGCCGGGGAGCGTACGGGCTTTACCGTACCGCTCGATTTCCAGGGCAGCGCATTCCAGAAGAAGGTCTGGGCGGCGCTGCTCGCCATCCCGTTCGGCGAGACGCGCAGCTATGGCGAGATCGCGCGCCAGATCGGCCATCCCTCGGCTTCGCGCGCCGTCGGCGCCGCCAACGGACGCAATCCGATCTCGATCATCGCGCCGTGCCACCGCGTTGTCGGTGCGGGCGGGCGGCTGACCGGCTTCGCGGGCGGGCTCGCCGCCAAGGCCTGGCTGCTGGCGCTCGAAGGCCGGGCGCTCGCCGCCTGAAGGAGAAACGCCGCATGCGCCGCACCACCGCAGAGAAACGCGCCCGCTTCCGTGCCCTTCATGCCGAAGGGTGCTTCCTGCTGCCCAATCCGTGGGACGCGGGAAGCGCCCGGCTGCTCCAGCAGCTCGGCTTCGAGGCGGTGGCGTCGACGAGCAGCGGCCATGCCTGGACGCGCGGCCTGCCCGACTATGCCGTGACGCGCGACATGGTGCTCGATCATCTGACCGCGCTCGCCGCCGCGATCGATCTGCCGGTGAATGCGGATTTCGAGACCGGCTTTGCGCCGACTCCGGACGGGCTGGCGGAGAATGTGCGGCGCGCGGTGGCGACCGGCATTGCCGGCCTCTCGATCGAGGATCGCGCGGTGGATGCGATCGCCAGCCTCTCTCCGCTCGATGTCGCGGTGGAGCGCATCCGTGCGGCACGGGCAGCGATCGATGCGACCGGCGAGGACGTGATGCTCGTGGCGCGTACGGAGGGGCTGCTGGTCGGCGGCACCGTCGCTGCGGCGATCGACCGACTGGTGGCGTTCGCCGAGGCGGGGGCGGACTGCCTCTATGCGCCGGGCATCGGCATGGCCGGCCGCGGCACGCTGGAGGACATTGCCGCGCTGGTGCGGGCAGTGGCACCCCTGCCGGTCAACGTCCTCGTCGTCGGCAGCGGGCTCGGCCGCGACGCGCTGGCCGAAGCCGGCGTGCGCCGGATCAGTGTCGGCGGCGCGCTGGCGCGGGTGGCCTGGGGTGCGGCGGTGGCGGCGGCGGAACGGCTGCGCGTGGGCGATTTCGCCGCGCTCGACGAGGCGCTGCCGGGGCGGGACCTGGACGCGATCTTCGCCGGCGAGGGCTGAGGTTCAGGTAGGCCCGATCAGGGCGAAGGTGCCTCCGGAGCGAGAGCGGCCGCTCTGTCCTTCCAGGACATCCCCCTTCCGCCGGAGGGGGCGATGGTGCGGTCGAGAAGACTCGAACTTCCACGGCCTTTCGGCCACAGCGACCTCAACGCTGCGCGTCTACCAGTTCCGCCACGACCGCACATCGAGAAGGGCCCCGAGGGACCGGGGCGCTGGCAGGCGCGTGCCTCTAGCAAAGGGTTTCGGGCGGCGCAATGCCCCAAATCGATCAAATTCCGCCAGCCCCGCCATCCTCAGTAGAGGAACATCGGCATGCCCTCGACGCGCATGATCTTGGCGCGATAATTTTCCCGATCGTAGAGCGCCGAGACATCGACGGACTTGGTGCCGTGCAGCAGCGTATCGGCGGGCACATGATGATATTTGCCGTCGCTCAGCGTCACCATCCGGCCCGTGCGGCCGGAATGGATGAGCTGCACGGCGAGCCCGCCGAAGGCGAAGCCGACCATGCGGTCCATCGCGTCGGGCTCGCCCGCGCGCATCAGATAGCCGAGCGCCTGGAGCACGGTATTGTAGCCGGTGCGCTCCTCGATCGCCAGCGCCAGCCGCTGGCCGATGCCGATCTCCTGGCGGTGCGAGGCGGACTTGGCGCGCTCCGGATCGTCCTGCGCGTCGCCGGCGATCTTGGCGCCTTCGGAGATCACGCAGACCGCATAGTTGGCAGGCCGCGAGCGCTTGTCCTCGACGAGCAGCGGCAGCAGCTGATCGAGATCGGCGGGCACTTCGGAGATGATCGTGCGATCGACCTGCGCAAGGAAGCCGGAGAGCAGCGCGGTCTCGCCGCTGCGCCGCCCGAACAGCTCGATCACGCCGATTCGCTCATGGCTCTCGATCGTCGTGCGTAGCGCGTTGATCGCCTCGACGGAGCGGCTCACCGCCGTCGCGAAGCCGATGCAGTAGTCGGTGCCGAACACGTCATTGTCCATCGTCTTGGGCACCGAGACGATCGGATAGCCGAGGCCGGCGAGATGCGCGGAGAAGCGGAGCGTGCCGTCCCCGCCCAGGGTGATCATCGCGTCCACCTTGAGCGCATCGAGGACCGCGAGGACATGATCGGTCCGATCGCCTTCCTTCACCGTTCGCGGATCGGTGCGCGAGGTATGGAGCATGGTGCCGCCCATCCGGTCGATACCGCGGACCGCCTCGCGATCGAGCCGCCAGGTGTTGGCGGCGACGCTCGACGGATCGTCGGGATCGATCTTGAGGAAGCCCTGCCAGCCGCGGCGGAAGCCGATCACCTCCCAGCCCAGGTCGATCGCCGACAGGGTGATCGAGCGGATGCAGGGATTGAGACCCGGCACGTCGCCTCCGCCGGTCAGGATTCCGATGCGCATCTCGGGGCATTCTCCCTGGTTGCGGTGGACCCCCTTTGCGGAGGCATGATCGCTGGTCTATCGGCTCCCTCCATGCGCCTCAACGCCCAAGAGATCGCCGCCGAGGCGCAGCGCATCCTGCGCCTCGCCTGGCCGGTGGTGCTGACCAGCTTCAACTGGACGCTGATGCAGCTCATCGACGTTGCCGTCGTCGGCCATGTCAGCACGGCGGAGCTCGGCGCGCTGGCGGCGGGGCGCACAATCACATTCGTCACTATCGTGATGGGCCTCGCCGGCATGTCGGGCGTGCTCGTCTTCGCTTCGCGCGCCGACGGGGCGGGGCGGCCGGCCGCCACCGGCGACACGTTCCGCGCCGGGTTGATCTTCGGCGCAGGGCTGGGGCTTGCGGCCATGGCGGTGCTCGGGCTGTGGGCGGAGCCGCTGCTGCGCTTCGCGGGCGTGCCGGCGGGGCTGACGGGCGAAGGAAGCGCGGTGGTGCGCGCCATGGCCTACGGCTTTCCGGGGCAGCTGCTGCTTTCCGCCACATCCTACTTTCTCGAAGGGATCAGCCACCCCCGGCGGGTGATGGTGATCAACATGCTGATGCTGCCGCTGAACGCGGTGCTCGCCTGGTCCTGGGCGGCAGGCCATCTCGGCTTTCCGGCATTGGGCGCGGTCGGCGCGGCGCTGGCGACCGCGTCGGTCTCGACCTTCGGCGGGCTTGCCATGCTGGCGTCGGTCTGGCTGCTGCCGGAGGCGGGCGAGCGGCGGGTGCGCGATCTCTCCGCCGATGCCTGGCGACGCGCTCTCGGCGAGTTGCCGGCGCTGCTGCGTTTCGGGATCGTGCCGTCGATCTCGGCGGGGCTGGAGCTCGCCGGCTTCTCCTGGCTGATCGCGCTTTCGACGCAGCTCGGCGCCGTGCCTGCGGCGGCGTTCCAGACGGTCTTCTCGCTTCACAACTTTGCCTTCGCCATGGCGATCGGCTTCTCCTCAGCGGCCGGGGTGCGCGCAGGCAACGCGGTCGGCGAGGGCATGCCCGCGGCGGCCTTCGTCCGCACGCTCATCGCCTGCGGACTCACCACGCTGGTGATGGGCCTGCTCGGCCTCGTCTACTGGTTGGCCGGACCGGCGGTCGTCGCGCCCTTCACCGACGATCCGGCGGTCCGCGCGCTGGCGGCCTCGCTGCTCGCGATCTTCGCGCCCTTCATGTTCTTCGACGGGGTGCAGATGGTCTGCGTCTATGCGCTGCGCTCGCTTGGCGACCAGGTCGTCGCCGGGATCAACGGCATCCTCGCCTTCTTCCTCGTTACCGGCGGGCTCGGCTGGCTGCTCGTACACCGCGGCTGGGGCGCGGAGGCGCTGGCCGTGGCCTCGGTGAGCGGCATGGTCGTCGCCACGCTGCTGCAGGGCGGCCGGCTGGTGCTGCTGCGGGGCCGATTGGCCCGCCCTTGAGGGCGACCCGGCCTTCGCGCGAACGGCACGAGCCGATTGGCCGATCGATCGTCCCGGCCCGCCGAGTTTCTATGGTGGGCAGAGCCGGTGTTTCCGTTGCCCTGCCCCGCAGGGGCGACGATCGCTTGTTGCCTCCGGGCTCTCAGCCCTCCGGTGTCTTGACGAAGCTCAGGTTGAGCGTCCGCGCGCCGCGCGGCACATCCACCTCGGCGCTGTTGAACTCGGCGCTTGCCTTCGGGCCCAGCGTCGCGATCGGGCGGGCGATCGTCCAGCCGTAGACGATGCGGCCCTGTGCGTCGCGCAGCTCGGCCTGGATGTCGGGCACCCGCACCGGCTGGTCGGTGGGATTGGAGACGCGGCCGGTGACGGCGAACAGCTCGCGGCCGCTCGGCATGATCTTGCGATCGGGCTTGCGCGTCACCTCAATCGCGAGCGGCGTCGGCTTGGCGCCGAGGCTGATCTTCGAGGCGAGGTCGCTGGGCCCGAACAGCAGCAGCGCGGCGATGGCGAGCAGCATCACTGCGGCGGCGCCGATGGCGATTCGCGTCCACATCCGGGCGGGGTCGCGCCGCGGCCTGAACGGCGGCTGATAGGCGAAGGCGTCGGCATCGGGGGCACTGGCGCGCGGCTCTGCCGCAGGATCGACGAAGCTCGGGGTCACGGGATCGGCGGCCGGCGCCGCAGGCGCTTCCATGACCGCGGCCGGTTGCGTCCCGGCTGCTTCTGGAGCGGATACGGCCGGCTGGGAGACGGGATCCCCGGGGGGCAGGACAGCGGCCGATGGGGCCTCGGCGGCCGGCGCTTCGGCCGGCGGCGTTTCCTCGAACCAGCTATGCTTGCACGAGGCGCAGCGCACCTGGCGCCCGTTGGGCCCGATCGCGCTGTCGGGGACGAGGTAGCGGGTTCGACAGGCTGGGCAGGTGAGGATCATCGATGGCTGTTGTCCGCTCGCGAAAGGGCCTCCGACTAAGCACGGAGCCGCCGGGCTTTCAAGCATCGCCGCCGCGCAGCAACGCCTTTACGCCGCACGCGCGGCTGTGCGATGGCGGCGGCGGTCAACGATAGTTCGGGAGGGCGCGGCGCGCGGGCGCGATGGCAGGCATCGTGCAGTTCCAGAATGTGGGTCTGCGCTATGGAACCGGCGCGGAAACCCTGGTCGACGTCACCTTCACCCTGAATGCCGGCGCCTTCTATTTCCTCACCGGCCCGTCCGGCGCGGGCAAGACCTCGCTGCTCAAATTGCTCTATCTCGCGCAGCGGCCGAGCCGCGGACTCATCCGGCTGTTCGGCGAGGACGTGGTGACGCTGCCGCGCAGCCGTCTGCCTGGCTTCCGCCGGCGTATAGGCGTGGTCTTCCAGGATTTCCGGCTGGTCCCGCATCTCTCGGTGCATGACAATATCGCCCTGCCGCTGCGCATCGCGGGCGTCGAGGAGCGCGATCTCGAAGCGCCGGTGCGGGAGATGCTGAGCTGGGTGGGGCTGGCGGATCGGGCCGGCGCGCGGCCCGCGACGCTTTCGGGAGGAGAGCAGCAGCGGGTGGCCATCGCGCGCGCGGTGATCGGGCGGCCTGAGATCCTGGTCGCCGACGAGCCGACCGGCAATGTCGATCCGGAGATGGCTTCGCGGCTCCTCCACCTGTTCGATGCGCTCAACAAGCTCGGCACGACGGTGGTGGTGGCGACGCACGACGTTCATCTGCTCAGCCGCGTGCCCAATGCCCAGATGATCCGGCTCGATCGCGGCCATGTCTCCGATCCGACCGGCGCGCTCCGCTATCCGCCGCCGTCGCGCGGGCACGGCGAGCCATGACCATCGTCTGGCGGCCGACCGCGGCCGAGCGGCGCCTGCTGCCCGAGGGGCGGCTTGCCGGGCCGATGCCCTGGGTGATCGCGATCATGATGTTCCTGACTGCACTCGCCGCGGCGGCCGGCCTGGCGCTCGCCGGCGGCGCACGCACGCTGGGACACCAGCTCAGCGGGCGGATCACCGTACAGATTGTCGAGGCGGCGCCCGATGCCCGCGAGGCGCAGGCCGCCGCTGCCATCGCCGTCCTTGCGCGCACACCCGGCGTCACCCATGTCCGCCGGGTGAGCGAGACCGAGATCGCCCGGCTGCTGGCGCCCTGGTTCGGCCCGCGCGACATCGGCGAGGACGTGCCCGTCCCCGCGCTCATCGACGCGGACCTTTTGCCCGCGGCGCGCGCGCGCATCGGCGCCCTCGCCGGCGCGATCAGCGATGTTGCGCCGGCCGCCCGGATCGACGACCATGCCGCTTCGCTGGCGCCGCTGGCGGGCCTCGTCCGATCGCTGCAATGGCTGGCGCTGGCGCTGGTGCTGCTCATGGCGCTGGCGACAGGCTGCACGGTGGTGCTCGCGGCGCGCGCCGCGCTCAACACGCATCGGCAGGTGATCGATGTCATGCATCTGATGGGGGCCACGGACATTCAGATCGCGCGCCTGTTCCAACGCCGGATCGCGCTGGACGCGCTGTTCAGCGGATGCGTCGGCCTGGCGGCGGCGGCGGGCGTCGTCCTGCTGCTCGGCCGCCGGATCGAGGGGCTCGGCTCCGAACTCGTCGGCACGCTGGCGTTGCCCGCCGAGGGCTGGGCGGTGCTCGTGATGCTGCCCTTCGCCGGCGCGCTGCTCGCGACCCTGGCCGCGCGGCTCACCGTCGTCGGCGCGTTGAGGAAGATGCTGTGATCTCCCGCCTCGCCGCCACCCTGCTGTTGCTCTGGATGCTGGGTTTTGCCTGGTTCGCGGTCTCGCTGCCCGGACCGGCGGGGGATCAGGCGACAGATGCGGTGGTCGTGCTGACCGGAGGACGGGGCCGGATCGAACGCGGGCTGGACCTGGTTCGGCGGAAGCGCGCCAGGCGGATGTTGATCACCGGCGTCGACAGGCAGGTGAAGCCGCACGAGCTCGCCGCCGAATATCGCGCGCCGATCGCACTGTTCGATTGCTGCGTCGATCTCGGTCACGAGGCGGTCGACACGCGCTCCAACGCGCAGGAGACGGCGAACTGGGTGCGGCACCACAAATATCGGACGATCCGGCTGGTGACGACCGACTGGCACATGGCCCGCGCCCGCTTCGAGCTGGCGCGGATGCTGGATGGGGAGGTGACGATCGTGCGCGATGCGGTGCCGAGCGAGCCGGGGCTGCTCGCGCTGCTGACCGAATATAACAAATATGTGCTCCGCCGGATGTCCGGGCTGATCGGCATATGAGCGCCTGGCTGCGATCCCTCGCCTTCGCCATCATCTTCTACGGCGGCACCGTATTCGCGGTGCTCGGCGTGCTGCCGGTCGCGCTGGCGGGGCGCGCGCCGGTCCGTCGCTATGCGCGCCTCTGGTGCCGCTTCCACGGCTGGTGCGCCGCGACGCTGCTCGGCATCCGCCCGCGCGTCGAGGGCCTCATCCCGAACGGGCCGGTGCTCTACGCGGTCAAGCACCAGTCGGCCTATGAGACGCTGGAGCTGGTCGTGCTGCTCGGCAATCCGGCCGCGGTGGTGAAGAAGGAGCTTGCCGACATCCCGCTCTGGGGATGGGCGGCGCGGCGCTACGGTGTCATCCCGATCGACAGGGCGCGCAAGGCGGCGGCGCTGCGCGCGATGCTGCGCGCAGCGCAGGAGGCGGTGCGCGAGGGGCGGCCGCTGATGCTGTTCCCGGAAGGGACGCGTGTGCCGCCCGGGCTGAAGCCACCGATCCGGGCCGGTTTCGCGGGGCTCTACCAGGCGCTGAACCTGCCGGTGGTGCCGGTGGCGGTGGACAGCGGGCGGCTGTGGCCGCGGCGTGGCTTCGTCAAGCGACCCGGCATCGTCACCTTCCGTTTCGGCGAGCCGATCCCGCCGGGCCTGCCGCGGCGCGAGGCGGAAGCGCTGGTGTTCGAGGGGATCAACGCGCTGGAGGGATGAGGAGGATCCTTTCCGGAAGGAAGGAAATCAGGGGTGGGCGCGACCGAAATCGGGGCGCGCATCGTCCTGGCCCTGCTCGATGATGCTGCGCCGGATCGCGCGGGTGCGGGTGAACAGGTCGAACAAGGTGTCGCCGTCTCCCCAGCGGATCGCGCGCTGGAGCGCGGTCAGATCCTCGGTGAAACGCTGGAGCATCTCCAGCACCGCTTCCTTGTTGGCGAGGAACACGTCGCGCCACATCGTCGGATCGGACGCGGCGATGCGGGTGAAGTCCCGGAAGCCGCCGGCCGAATATTTGATCACCTCGCTGCGCGTCACCTCCTCCATGTCCGAGGCGGTGCCGACGATCGTATAGGCGATGAGATGCGGCAGGTGGCTGGTCACCGCCAGCACGAGATCGTGATGGCGCGGCTCCATCGTGTCGACCTTGGCGCCGAGGCCTTCCCAGAAGGCCGATATGCGCGCCACCGCCGCTTCCGGGGCGCCGGGCGGCGGGGTGACGATGCACCAGCGGCCATGGAACAGGCTCGCGAAGCCCGCGTCCGGCCCGCTATGCTCGGTGCCGGCGACGGGATGGGCAGGGATCACCGTTGCGCCGGGCAGCGCGTCGGCGAGGGCGGCGAGCACGCCGGCCTTGGAGGAGCCGACGTCGGACACGATCGCATCGGCCGGCAGCTCCGCTGCGATCGAGGCGGCGACGGTGCCCATCGCCCCCACCGGCACGCACAGGATCACCAGATCCGCATCGGTCACCGCCGCCCCGGGCGTGTCGGTCACGTCGTCGACGATGCCGAGCTCCTCGACCCGGGCGCGGACGGCGGGATCCGCGTCATGCGCGGTCAGCCGCACGGTCGGCATGTGCTGGCGCACTGCGCGCGCGATCGAGGAGCCGATCAGGCCGAGCCCGATGATCGTGACGCGCGCGAACGGCAGCATCAGGCTGCGGCCTCGACGATGCGGCGCAGCGCGGCGGCGAGGCCGCGCGTCTCCTCCTCGGTGCCGATCGAGATGCGCAGCGCATGCGGCAGCCCCTGGCCCGGCAGCCAGCGTACGATATAGCCATGCTCCATCAGCGCCTTGTACGCTGCTTCGGCGGTCAGCTTCCCCTCGAACAGCACGAGCAGGAAATTGGCCTTGGACGGCACGGCGCGCAGGCCTGCATTGCCGAGCGCGGCGATCTCGCCGGCGAGCCACACCCTCCATGTCTCGTTGTGGAGGCGCGCATGCTCCACGAACGCGGTGTCGCCGAGCGCGGCGATCGCGGCCATCTGTCCGGCGGTCGTGACGTTGAACGGCGCGCGGATCTTGTGCATCGCCTCGATCACTGGCGCAGGCCCGTAGCCCCAGCCGATCCGCTCGGCGGCAAGACCGTAGATCTTCGAGAAGGTGCGCGTGACGAGCACGTTCGGTGCGTTCCTCGCCAGCGCCAGCGCGCCGTCGTCGTCCGTGGCGTCGAGATATTCGGCATAGGCCTGGTCGACGACCAGCAGGCAATCCTCGGGCAGCGCGGCGTGCAGCCGCTCGAGCTCGGCGCGGGGAATGAAGGTGCCGGTGGGATTGTTGGGATTGGCGAGGAACAGGACGCGGGTGCGCGGCGTGACATGCGCGAGCAGCGTATCGACGTCGGTGCCATAGTCGCTGTCCGGCGCTTCGACCGGCACCGCGCCCACCCGCCGCGCGGCGATCGGATAGACGGAGAAGCCATAGCGGACGAACAGCACCTCGTCGCCGATGCCGGCAAAGGCGCCCGCGGCGAGGTGCAGCACCTCGTCCGATCCGGTGCCGTGTATCACGCGCGCGGGATCGAGGCCGTTGGCGGCGGCGATCGCCTCTCGCAGGGCCGCGGCCGACGCGTCGGGATAGCGGTCGAGCGAGGCCGCACCGGCGATGAACGCCTCGCGCGCCTTGGGGCTGGTGCCGAGCGGACTCTCGTTGGAGGAGAGCTTGGCGACCTTGCGGCCGTCGTCGGTCGTCGAGCGTCCGGGCACATAAGGCGCGATCGCATCGATCCACGGCTTGGGCTGGGGAGGAGACATAGGCGGTTCGGTTCTTCCCTGCGGCCGCTCCCCGGCGAAGCGGGGGCGGCGGGTCGTTCGGACAGGCCCCGCGCCTACGCCAGCGCCCCTGCGATGACAAGCCGATCCGGCCGGCCGGGCCGATTGGCGGCCGAGCTCATTTCCGGCGGCGCGCGACCAGCATGATGACCGCCGGCCAGAACAGCGTCGTCACGCAATCCCGGAGCAGGTCTGCACGCCAGACGCCGAAGAACAGGCGATCGCCGAGTTCGTTGAGCGCCTGGAGCCCGGCCAGCACGGCGAGCGGGCGCCAATCCCGGATCGGCCGGCGCATGACCAGCGCGGCAAGAAGCCAGATCGCGAGGCCGAGATGGACGTGCAGCATCGCCGGGCTGAGCCCGGTCTGGACATGCACCCATTCCTTGGCGTCCCAGAAATGGGCGGCGAGGCGGTGGATCATCGCCTCAGCGCCGCGCCCAGCTTCCCGGCGGCCTGGACGATGCGATCGGCGATCGCCGCGAGATCGGTATCGGTGAAGCTCGCCGCGCCCGGCTGGAGCGTCACCTCGATCGCCAGGCTCTTCTGGCCCTCCGGCACGCCCTGGCCGGTGAAGACGTCGAACAGCCGCACATCGACGATCGCCGCCTTGTCCGCGCCGCGCACCGTCCGCAGCAGGGCCTCCGCGGCAAGATCGGCAGGCACTACGAAGGCGAAATCGCGCGTGACCGCCTGCAGCGCGGGCGGTGCATAGGCGCTGCGCATGTGCCCGGCGGCGCGCTTCTGCGGAACGGCATCGAGGAAAATCTCGGCGGCGGCGACCGGCCCTTCGATGTCGAAGGCGCGCGCTGTCAGCGGATGCAGCATGCCGAACTCGGCGAGCACCGTCTTGGGGCCGAGCCGCAGCGTGCCCGAGCGGCCCGGGTGATAGACGCCGGACACCGCCTCCATCACCTGCAGCCGATCGACCGGTGCGTCGATCGCGGCGAGGAGGGCGATCGCCTCGGCCTTGGCGTCATAGGCATCGAAGGGCTGGGCGCGGCCGGTGCGCCAGTCGCGTGGGCTGCGCTCGCCGGCCAGCACCAGCCCGAGCGTCGGCCGCTCCTCCTCGGCGCCGTAGCGCCGGCCGACCTCGAACAGGCGCACCGAGCGCTGGCCGCGATCCGCATTGCGCTTGGCTGCTGCGATCAGGCCGGGGAGCAGCGAGGGGCGCATCACCTTGAGCTCCTCGCTGATCGGATTCGCAAGCGTCCAGTCCCCGCCGCCGAAGGGCGCGGCCTCGCGCTCGGAGATGAAGCTCCAGGTCACCGCCTCGCTGAGCCCGTGCGCGGCGGCCGTGCGGCGCGCGCGGCGCTCAATGCGCTGCATCGGCGTTGCGGTCGGCTTGGCGACGCCTTCGGCGCGGGGCAGCGGAGTCGAGGGCACATGATCGATTCCCTCGATCCGCACGATCTCCTCGACGAGGTCCGCCGCGCCGTCGATGTCGCGCCGCCAGGTCGGTACGCGCGCCGTCCAGGAGGCGTCCAGGCCGAAGCCGAGGCTGGTGAGGATCGCCTTCTGCCGCGCCGCGGCGACCTTGATGCCGGCGAGCTTCTCGCACAGCGCCGGCTCATAGGCGATGGTGTGGGTGGCGAGCGGCGGCTCTCCCGCCTCGATCTTGGCCGCGGCGGTGCCGCCGCACAGATCGAGCACCATGCGCGTCGCGAGATCAAGCCCGGTGCCTAGGAAGGCGGGATCGACGCCGCGCTCGAAGCGGCTGCGGGCGTCGCTCGTCAGGCCGAGCTTCTGGCCGGTGCGCGCGATCGTCTGCGGATCGAACCAGGCGCATTCGATCAGCACGTCGGTGGTCGCCTCGGTGACGCCTGAATGCTCGCCGCCCATGATGCCGCCGATATCGTGCACGGCAACATCGTCGGCGATCACCGTCATCGACGGGTCGAGCGCATATTCCTTGCCGTTGAGCGCGACCAGACGCTCGCCTGCGCGCGCCTTGCGGGCGACCAGCGGGCCGCGGATCTTCGCAAGGTCATAGACGTGGAGCGGGCGGCCCCAGCCGATCATCACATAGTTGGTGATGTCGACAAGCGCGGAGATCGGGCGCTGTCCGACGGCCTTCAGCCGCCGTTGCATCCATTCGGGCGAGGGGCCGTTGCTGACGCCGTTGAGGACGCGCGCGAAGAAGGCGGGGCAGCCTTCCGGATCGTCGGTGCGCACGCTCGCCGGACCGGGCTTGCCGGGCGGAATGGGCATCACGGCCACGGGCTTGAGCGTGCCGAGGCCGGCCGCGGCGAGATCGCGGGCGATGCCGTGCACACCCATGCAATCCTGCCGGTTGGGCGTGATCGACACGTCGATCACTGGATCGTCGAGACCCGCCCAGGCGGCATAGCTCTGACCGACAGGCGCATCGGCCGGCAGCTCGATGATGCCGTCATGATCCTCACCGAGCTCGAGCTCGCGCGCCGAGCACATCATGCCATGGCTTTCGACACCGCGGATCGCCGCGACCTTCAGCGTGATGCCGCTGCCTGGCACATGGGCGCCGGGCGAGCCGAACACGCCGACGAGCCCGGCGCGCGCATTGGGGGCACCGCACACCACCTGCAGCGGCGCGCCGGTGCCGGCATCGACGCTCAGCACCTGAAGCTTGTCCGCCTGCGGGTGCGGCGCGGCGGCAAGGATCCTGGCGATGGTGAAGGGCGCGAGCTTTTCCGCTGCATTCTCCACGCCCTCGACCTCGAGGCCGATGCGGGTCAGCGTCTCGACGATGGTGTCGAGATCGGCGGTGGTGTCGAGATGCTCCTTGAGCCAGCCGAGGGTGAACTTCATGCGCCCACTCCTCCGCTCAAGGTCGGCACGTCGAGCGAAGCGAAGCCATAATGGCGCAGCCAGCGCAGATCGCCATCGAAGAAGGCGCGCAGATCGTCCATGCCATATTTGAGCATCGCCAGCCGATCGATGCCGCAGCCGAAGGCGAAGCCCTGCCATTCATCCGGATCGAGGCCGCAAGCGGCAATGACGCGGGGGTGAACCATGCCCGAACCCAATATCTCCATCCAGCCGTCCGAGCCGCCGATCACCCGGCGGCCATTCTCGCGCGAGAAGCCGACATCCACCTCCGCCGACGGCTCGGTGAAGGGAAAGTAGCTCGGGCGCAGGCGCAGCACGACGTCGTCGCGCTCGAAGAACGCCTTCACGAAGGTCTCCAGCGTCCATTTGAGATGGCCCATATGGATGCCGCGATCGATCACCAGACCTTCCACCTGGTGGAACATCGGCGTGTGGGTGGCATCCGAATCGGAGCGGTAGGTGCGGCCCGGCGCGATGATTCGGATCGGCGGCTGCCGGCCGGTCATCGTACGGATCTGCACGGGCGAGGTATGGGTGCGCAGCAGCATGCGCCGGCCGTCGCGCGCCTTGTCCTCGGGGAAATAGAAGGTGTCGTGCATCGCCCGGGCCGGATGGCTCTCGGGGATGTTGAGCGCGGTGAAATTGTGCCAGTCGTCCTCGATCTCGGGGCCGGTGGCCACGGCGAAGCCGAGGTCGGCGAAGATTTCCGCCAGCTCGTCCATCACCTGGCTGACCGGGTGCACGCTGCCCTGCGGCGCGGGAGCGACCGGCAGGCTCATGTCGATCGTCTCGGACGCGAGCCGGGCTTCGAGCGCGGCGGCCTCGAGCGCCTGCTTGCGCGCGGCGATCGCCTCGCTGATCTCGGTGCGCAGCCCTTGGATGAGCGGCGCCTTCACCTGCCGTTCCTCCGGGCTCATGCCGCCCAGCGTCTTCATCAGCGCCGCGATCTCGCTCGCCTTGCCAAGCGCCTTGACGCGGACCGCCTCGATCGCATCCAGCGTTGCGGCCGCCTCCGTCTCGGCCAGCAGACCGGCCTTGATCCGTTCCAGATCGCTCATCGAAACTCTTACCCCAGTTCCCCCACGGCCCTTATGCGATGGACCATGGACATGCAAAGGGCGCGGACCGCTCGTGCAATCCGCGCCCCGAAGCGTTGCTGACTGCCGGTGTTACGCCGCGACGCGGGCGTCCTCCGGCAACGCTGCCTTCGCCTGCGCGATGAGGGTGCTAAACGCCTCGCCCTCGTGCATGGCGAGATCGGCGAGCACCTTGCGATCGAGCTCGATGCCGGCGAGCTTCAGCCCGTGCATGAACACGCCGTAGGTCAGCCCCTCGGCACGGACGGCGGCGTTGATGCGCTGGATCCAGAGCGCGCGGAAGCTGCGCTTCTTCACCTTGCGGTCGCGATAGGCATATTGCCCGGCCTTCTCGACGGCCTGGCGGGCGATGCGGATGGTGTTCTTGCGGCGGCCGTAATAGCCCTTCGCCGCATCGAGGATGCGGTTGTGCTTGGCCCTTGTGGTCGTACCGCGCTTGACGCGTGCCATGTCCCGGTCTCCTTACTTCAGGCCGTAGGGCGCCCAGAGCTTGATCGCGGGCGTGTCGGCTTCGGAAAGAACCGAGGTGCCGCGGTTCTGGCGGATATATTTGGCGTTGTGGCTGATCAGCCGGTGGCGCTTGCCGGCGACTCCATGCTTCACCTTGCCGGTGGCGGTGAGCTTGAAGCGCTTCTTGACGCCGCTCTTCGTCTTGAGCTTGGGCATTTTCGTCTCCTCGTTCGCGACGCTGGCGGACGGCCCCGGCAGCCCATTCAGCCGGGCAGTCCCTCAAAGCGCATGGAAGCGCGCGCCTATAGTGCGGAAAGCGCCGGCTGGCAACCATTTCGGAACATAGCCGATCGCGAGTGGTTCTGGCGCAGTTATGGCCGATGCGGATCCTCCGCCGCCGCGCGATCCCGCGCTCCGCATTCGCCGCGTGCCGGAAACACCGATCGCGGCGGCGGTCGCCGTCGTGTCGACCATCATCGGCCTCCTGCTGCTGGCATGGGCAGTGCTGTTCGTCACCAAGGGCCGTTTCCTCAAGCACCCCTTCGAGCGGATCGCGAGCCATGCGACCGGCCGGATCGTGAAGGTACCGGGCGATTTCCAGCTCTATCTCGACCCGATCACGATCAAGTTCGTGGCCGAGGGCATGACCGTCTCCAACCCCGCCTGGGCGAAGAAGCCCCATTTCTTCGAGTCCCGGCGGATCGACACGCGGATCGCCACCGTGCCGCTGCTGTTCGGCCGAAAGCGGATCAACTGGCTGGATCTGGTCAACGGCGACGTGAACCTCGAATGGGACGCGAAGCACAAGCGCAACAGCTGGACGTTCGGCGATCCCGACGCGCCGGGAAAGCCGCTCGAGCTGCCGGTGATCCGCAGGGCGATCATGAGCGGCACGACGCTCCATTATGCCGATCCGGTGATGCGGCTCACCACCGACGTCCGTTTCGAGACGATCAAGGCCGCGGACACGCGCTTCTCGGACGCGATCCGTTTCTCCGGCGATGGGCGGATGCGCGATCGGCCCTTCACGGTTTCTGGCAGCCTCCAGTCGCCGAACGAGACATTGGCGGGCGGGCGGAACCGGTTCGCGATGCAGGCCGCATCGGGAAGTGACCGGCTGGTCGTCTCGGGCACGCTGCCCGGCGCGACCGAGATAGAGGGGGCGGATCTGTCGCTCCGGGTGCGCGGCGCGAATCTGGCGCGGCTGTTCGATTTCCTCGGCGTCGCTGTGCCGGACACCCGCGCCTACCGCTTCCGGTCGCACCTCACCAAGGAGGACGGGAAATGGCGGTTCACTCGCCTGGCCGGATCGTTCGGTGACAGCGATCTCGCCGGATCAATGACGATCAGCATGCCGAAGGAGCGGCTGCGCATCGAGGCCGACCTCGCCTCGCGGTCCGTGGATATCGTCGATATCGGCCCGTTCATCGGCTATGAGCCGCAGACGCTGGCGAGCAAGGGCGTGGTCGCGGCGGCGGCGGCCGCATCCGGCGGGCCGCCGCGGCTGCTGCCGGACGCGCCGCTGCGCGTCGACGCGGTGTCCCGTTTCGATGCTCATGTCGACTATAAGGTGAAGGACATCAGAGCGCCCCATTTCCCGGTGTCGAACGTCACGCTCACACTTGATCTCGACCACAGCCTGATGAAGCTTTCGCCGCTGACCATGGACCTGTCGCGCGGTCACATCGCCTCGGACATCCTGATCGACGCGCGCCAGCGGCCCGTCTACACCGATTACGACATCCGCCTCTCCCCGACGCCGCTCGGCACCCTGTTCGCGGGCTTCGGCGTCGATGAGGCCGGCACCAGCGGGGTGGTCAAGGCCCGGATCAAGATGAGCGGACGCGGCGACACGCTGCATGATTCGCTGGCGAACGCGAACGGACGCATGGTTGCGATCCTGCCCAGGGGCACCTTCTGGACGCGCAACATCCAGCTTTCAGAACTCGATATCGGGACCTATTTCACCAAGCTGCTCGGCCACAAGCTCAAGAAGCCGGTGGAGATCAACTGCGGGCTGATCGGCTTCACCGTGCGGGGCGGCATCGCGGCCGCCGATCCGATCCTGATCGATACCGACAAGAACGTCATCATCGGCCGCGGCGGCTTCAGCTTCAGGGGCGAATCGCTCGACATCACCGTGCGCGCGGACGCCAAGACGATCAGCCTGTTCTCGGCGCAATCGCCGATCGGCGTGCAGGGGACGTTCGCGAATCCGCGGCTGCAGATCATCAGCCCTGAGCTTCTGGCCCGGGCGGGCGTGGGAATCGGTCTCGGCATCGTCGCAAGTCCGTTCGCCGCGCTGCTCGCCTTCGTCGATCCGGGCGACGCGAAGTCCGCCGCCTGCGGACCGGTGCTCGCCGGGGCGGACGCGGCCGCCCAGCGCACCAAGAAGGGCAAGCCGCGCAAGGATGTCGGCAACGGGCGGCCGCTGAAGGGATGATCCCGCGCCGCGCCGCGTTCAGACGAGGTGCGCCGCCCCTGCGAGCGCCCACAGGCCGAGCAGCAGGAAGATGAGCGCGGCGCCGATCCGCACATAGTGGAGCGGGACGAGCCGGACGATGCGTTCGCCCAGGAACACCGCGGGGACGTTGGCCAGCATCATGCCGATGGTGGTGCCGGCCGCGACCAGCGCGACCTGATGGTAATGGGCACCGAGCGCGATCGTGGCGACCTGAGTCTTGTCTCCCATCTCCACGAGGAAGAAGGCGATGAGGGTGGTGAGGAAGGCGCCGTAGCGCGACCTCTGCCCCTTGTCCGCCTCCTCATATTTGTCGGGGATCAGCGTCCAGGCCGCCATCGCGATGAACGAAAAGGCGACGGCGTAGCGGAAGACCGGACCGTCGAGCAGGTTGGCGACCTCCGAGCCGAGCAGCGCCGCTAGGGCATGGTTGACCAGCGTTGCGCCGAGAATGCCGCCGATGATCGGCCAGGGACGGCGAAAGCGGGTGGCGAGCAGGATGGCGAGGAGCTGGGTCTTGTCGCCGATCTCGGCGAGCGCGACGACCAGCGTCGAGGTGAGCAGGGCTTCCAACACTGAACTCCGGGCCGGGCGGCAAGACTTCCAACGACGCACGGGCGCCCCCGCCCGGCCATGAGCGGAAGCCCTGCGTCATTGGTCTCGCCAGACGATCCGATCGTCCCCCGCGCCATGGCGTCTCCGCCAAATATGTTGACGCGGGGCCTGCCGTGGCCGGCAGTCGACTACTCCCCAGATGACCGGGCTCGCCTAGCCGGCGCGAGAGGGCGCGTCAATGATGTCCGCCGCCAGTCGATGCTTGGTCCTGCCGCCCAGATGACGCATGATGACGGGCAGAAGGCGAGGATCGCCCGGCACGCACAGGGTCGCTCCGAGATTGACCGACACCACGGAAGGAGCAGGCGATGCACTATAGCGGCCAATGTTTCTGCGGCACGGTGAAGCTGGAGGTTTCCGGTGAACCCGAGGGAATGGGTTATTGCCATTGCAGGTCATGCCGATCCTGGTCGGGCGGCCCGGTCAACGCCTTCACCCTCTGGAAGCCGGAAAATGTGAGGATCACCGCCGGTGACGACCATATCGCGACCTATCGCAAGACGCCGCTCAGCCATCGCCAATATTGCAGCCGGTGCGGCGGGCACCTGATGACCAGCCATCCGACGCTCGGCGTCATCGACGTCTTCGCCGCCACGATCCCGGACCTCGCTTTCACGCCGGGGGTGCACATCAACTATGCCGAGACCGTGCTGCCGATGAAGGACGGCCTGCCCAAGTTCAGGGACTTTCCCAAGGAATTCGGGGGATCGGGCGAGCAGATCGGTGAATAGCCGCTCCGCCGCGGGTCGCTGAGGCGGTCTGCGCCTTCATTATGGGATGCGGTAGTTCACCTTCTGCGTCTCGCCGACGCAACCCACGGGCTTGTCGCCGATCATCGGAGGCACGTAGCGGAACTTGGCCGCGGCGCGCTCGGTGTCCTTGCCGAAAATGAACGGCGGATAGGCGAGGATGGTGCGCACATTGGACACGCTGCCGTCGGCGGTGATGTCATAGGCCACCTCGACATGGCCTTCGAAGCGCCAGGCCAGTGCGGCCAGGGGGAATTGCTGGCTCGATATGGATACGCTCTGCGGAATCGGGTGAGTGTCGATCAACGAGCATTGCTCGACGGTGAGAGTGTTGGCCGCGGCGCTTGCCTCCATGGCGGAGGCATCGCCCAGCCGCCTTTTTACCATCGCCATATGAAGCAGTGCGACGCGACGCAGAGGATCGTCCCCGGGCAGCGTGGCGAGGGGGGTGGCGAGCACGGCGTCCAGCCGCGCCGGGACCTGAGCGAAGTCACGGGCATCCTCCAGTGCCAGCGCCTGTTCGAGCTGCAGCCATGCCGTCACCGCCTCGGCGGGATAACGTTGCTGGAAAAAGGGAAGAGAAGCGGCCAGCGCATCGGCCCGCGCCCGCGCAGAGTCCCGGATCGATCCGGTGGAACGATGTGCCATGCGGTCGGCGGTCACGGCATAGGCCACGGCAGGCGCATGGGCCGCGTCGAGCGCTCGGTAGACCCGCTCGAGCAGCGGCCGGTCCGTGCCTTTAGACCGGAACGACGCGATCAGGTTGGGCAACTGATGGATATCGTCGGCCGGTGCGTCGGCGGGTGTACTGCCGGTCCAATCTCCCTTGACGCCGATCGAGGAAAGCCAGGCGGTGAACTGTGCTTCGAAGCGTTTGGCCAGTGCGTCGGGCGTCGGGCGGCTGATGCATCGCACCTCGAAACGGACGGATTGACGCCAGAAGGGCTCGACCTCCTTGAGAAGGCTGGGATCCCAGCGCCAGCTGCTCATCGCTCGCGCGAAGGCCCAGCCGACCTCGCCCGGCCGGCTTGCGTAGACGGGTTGCGCGCCGGCGACGCGCCCATCGTCACGGATCGAGAAGAGGATTACCGCACTGTCGTCGGGCCGGATATCGCCATCCTGTCCGCAGACCGGCAGTTCGCCTTCGTAACGGCCGATCCATTCAGTGGATTTGAGATGACCGGCTCCGGTGAAGGTCGGATATTGGCGGGTGGCTTCGCTGTCGCCGCGAAGCTGGGAGATGATCGCCGCATCCCCGCGGATTTCGACCTGGTTCACCGAAACGCGGGTCGTTTGCGAGCCGCCGCTGTGGCTCAGCGCCTGGTCGATCCACCGTTTGGCGGTTGCGAGATCGCCGGCATTCATGGCTGCGCGAGCACGCATTTCCTCCACCACGGCCAAATCTTGCTTGGCGAGGTTCGATGGATTGGCGAGCACCGCGTCCAATGCGGCGGCCGCCCGGGCCGGGTCGGAGGTCGCACCGGCGATCGCAAGACCGACGCTGGCGTTGATCCTGATCGCCTCCATCTCCGGGGTGCCCATAAGGGCAAGCGCCTTTTCGTACGCGGCGATCGCGGCGGGGCCATCGAAGTCGAACCGTGCAGCGGTGCCGGCTGTCATATAGGCGATGGCGAGGTCGCTGCCATTGGTGGACGGCAAGCCGTCGATTGCGCGGCTCAGCCACAGACGCGCTTCGCGGGCCCTGCCGAGTTTGACCAGCGACGCCCCGAGCCGCATGGCGATCACCGCTTGCGAGGCGTTGAGCGGCTTTTTCGGATCTCTGGGAAGCAGCGGTTCGAAGCCCGCGGCCGCGGTCGCCCAATCGTCCTTGTCGAATGCGGACTGGGCCGCATCATAGGCCGCCTGCAGCGATGAGGCTGCATGGGCGCTGCCGCCTGCCGCAACGGAAAGCAGCATGGCTATGAACGCACGGAAAGACATCGCCCCCAAGCTCCCGAAGTCGCTAACGAGGCGGATATCATCGGGTCAGCCGCCGGCCAACGCGGCAAATCATCCGAGCTGAGCGGTTTTCGGCGGGATCAATGCCCGCCGGGGCAGCTGTGCACCTCTATCGTGACGTGGGCGAGGCTGTCGAGCGTATCCAGGCGGGCCTTGTAGGCGGCGGGCTCGAGCGGGCGGTCAGCGACCAGCGAGATGATCGCCGAGAAGGCGCCGGGGCCGACGCGCCAGACATGCACGTCGGTGACATGGGCATCCTCGTCCGCCTCGATCCGGCGGCGGATGGTATCCGAGAGGGCGGGCTCCGCCGCGTCGAGCAGCACCGCGCCCGTATCGCGCAGCAGGCTGACCGACCATTGGCCGATCAGCAGCGCGCCGGCGATACCGATCAGGGGATCGAGCCAGTTCCAGCCGAGCCAAAGGCCGGCGCAGAGCGCGACGATCGCGCCCACCGATGTGACCGCATCGGCGATCACATGGATGTAGGCGGACCGGAAATTATTGTCGTGATGATGGTGGTGGTGATGGTGATGGTGATGGCCATGATCGTGGTGATGATCATGATCGTCATGATCATCGGCATGCGACGTGCCGCCGCCCGACAGCATCCAGGCGCTGAGGATGTTCACCGCCAGGCCGAGCGAGGCGATCAGGATCGCTTCGCGATAGGCGATCGCCTCGGGCCGGACCAGGCGCATCGCGGATTCGACCGCGACCCCGATCGCGACCATGCCGAGGATCAGCGCGGAGGCGAAGCCGGCGAGATCGCCGACCTTGCCGGTGCCGAAGCTGAAGCGGCTGTCCCGCGCACGCTTGCGGGCGAAGGCATAGGCGGCGGCGGTGATGCCGAGCGCGCCGGCATGGGTGGCCATGTGGAAGCCATCGGCGAGCAGCGCCATCGATCCGAGCATCTGCCCGGCGGCGATCTCCGCGACCATCATCATAGCGGTGAGCGCCACCACCCAGAGGGTGCGGCGCTCATTCTCGCGATGGTCCTTGTGCAGGAAGACGTGGTCGTGGGTGAGCGCCTGCGCGCGCTCGGCATGCCGCATCGGCGCTCTCCCGGGCTGGGCGGTCAGGCGCCCTGCGGCGCGGGATCGCCCCAGCCGCCCGGCCGGCGGCTCTTGGGGATCGCCGAGCCGCCGCGGCCGATATTGACGGGCGGCCGCTTCGCCTCGTCGCCGCGATCGACGCCATCGCCGGCCAGCAGCTTCTTGATCTCGTCGCCGGACAGCGTCTCATATTCGAGAAGGGCGCCGGCGAGCATGTGAAGCTCATCGATATGCTCGGTCAGCAGCTGCTTGGCGCGTTCATAGCCGGATTCGACGATCCGCTTGATCTCCTGATCGATCAGCACGGCCGTCTCGTTCGACATCTGGCGGCTGCGGTTGACCGAATAGCCGAGGAACACCTCCTCGTCCGCCTCGGCATATTGCAACGGGCCGAGAATGTCGGACATGCCCCAGCGGGTCACCATGTCGCGCGCGAGCCCGGTGGCATATTGGATGTCCGAGGACGCGCCGGACGAGACCTTGTCATAGCCGAAGATCACCTCCTCGGCGACACGGCCGCCCATCGAGACCGACAGGTTCGCGTACATCTTGTCACGATGATAGCTGTAGCTGTCCCGCTCCGGCAGGCGCATCACCATGCCCAGCGCCCGGCCGCGCGGGATGATCGTCGCCTTGTGGATGGGATCGGACGCGGGCTCGTGCAGCGCGACGATGGCGTGGCCGGCCTCGTGATAGGCGGTCATGCGCTTCTCGTCGTCGGTCATTACCATCGATTTGCGCTCGGTGCCCATCATCACCTTGTCTTTGGCGGCTTCGAACTCCGCCATGGCGACGAGGCGCTTGCCCTTGCGCGCGGCCATCAGCGCGGCCTCGTTGACGAGATTCGCCAGGTCGGCGCCGGAGAAGCCGGGGGTGCCGCGCGCGATGGTACGGGCGTTGACGTCGGGCGCCAGCGGCACCTTCTTCATGTGCACGGCCAGGATCTTCTCGCGCCCGTCGATGTCGGGGCGGGGCACGACCACCTGGCGATCGAAGCGGCCCGGGCGCAGCAGCGCGGGATCGAGCACGTCGGGCCGGTTGGTGGCCGCGATGATGATGATGCCTTCGTTCGCCTCGAAGCCGTCCATCTCGACGAGCAGCTGGTTCAGCGTCTGCTCGCGCTCGTCATTGCCGTTGCCGAGGCCGGCGCCGCGATGGCGGCCGACGGCGTCGATCTCGTCGATGAAGACGATGCAGGGGGCGTTCTTCTTCGCCTGCTCGAACATGTCGCGCACGCGAGACGCACCGACGCCGACGAACATCTCGACGAAGTCCGAGCCCGAGATGGTGAAGAAGGGCACGTTCGCCTCACCCGCGATCGCGCGGGCGAGCAGCGTCTTGCCGGTGCCGGGCGAGCCGACCAGCAGTGCGCCCTTCGGGATCTTGCCGCCGAGGCGGGCGAACTTGCTCGGATCCTTCAGGAAATCGACGATCTCCTGCAGCTCCTCGCGCGCCTCGTCGATGCCGGCGACGTCGTCGAAGGTGACGCGTCCCTGCTTCTCCGTCAGCATGCGCGCGCGGCTCTTGCCGAAGCCCATCGCGCCGGAGCCCGCATTCTTCTGCATTTGGCGCATCACGAACACCGCGATGGCGAGCAGGGCGAGGAACGGCAGCGAATTGTAGAGCAGGATCAGCCACAGGCTCGCCTGTTCCTGCGGCTTGGCGCGGAACTCGACATTCTTGGCGGCGAGACGATCCACGAGCCCCGTGTCCTTGGGCGCGAAGGTGTGGAAGCTCGTCCCGTTGGTGAACTTGCCCGTCACCATATCGTCGCCGATCTCGACGCTCTTCACCGAGCCCTGCTCCACCTGGTTCAGGAACTCGGAATAGGCGATGGCGTCGCCACCCTGGTTGCGGGCGCTGGAATCGAACATCGACACGAAGAGCACGAGAGCGAGCAATATGCCCACCCAGATCATCAGGCTCTTCACCCAGGGATTGCCCTGCGGGTCCTTCTCTTCGTTCATGCGTTCGTACCAGCCTTTCTCCCCCGCAAGATAGGCGATCGGGGGTTAATGGCAATGGAACAGCCGCGCTTTCGGCGTTTTTACGGCCGACGGTGGCCGCGCGATCACGACTGGCCGTGCCGCGGAGGCGCCGGAGCGAAGCGCCAGGGCGGTCCCGGCCGGGCGACGACGCCCGCCAGCGTGGCGGTGCGGCCCGCATCCAGCCGGTCGACCAGCCCGTCCAGCCCTTCGCCGGACCAGGCCGGATCGGCGCGCAGCGTGCGAATCGCCCGTGCCGCCAAGCGGCGGCGGAGCTCGCGGGGCAGCTGGGCGGCATCGATCCGAATCGCGTGCGGCTCCGCCTCGACACGGGTCACCCATGCCTCCTCCACGAGCCAGCGGAGCGCCTCTTCCGCTTCGGCGAGATTCCGCGCGGTCCGGGCAAGCGGGCCGGCCGGCAGATCGGGAGAGGCGGCGATGAGCGCGCGGATGCGCGCGCGGTCATATTTCCCGTCACTGTTGGAAGGATCGTCGGCGATCGGCCAGCCGGCTGCCTCGGCGACGGCGCGCAGCTCGGCGCGCGACCAGCCGAGCAGCGGCCGCACGAGGCGGACGCCGGTCTCCGCGCCATGCGGAATCGCCGTCTCGGCCGGCATCAGCGCGAGGCCGGCGATGCCGCTGCCGTGCGCGGCGCGCATCAGGAAACTCTCAGCGGCGTCGTCCCGGCTGTGCGCGGTCAGCACGCGCGGGATGCCGTGCGATGCGGCCCAGCGCGCGAGCGCGCCATAGCGCGCCTCGCGCGCCTTTTGCGAGACGTTGCCCAGCGTGATCGGGGTTTCCGGGCGGAGGATGGCGTGCGGGACGGCGAGCGAGGCGCAGAGCGCGGCCACCCGCCGCGCTTCCGCATGCGCTTCGGGACGCAGGCCGTGATCGACGGTGGCGACCGCGATCCGCCCGCGAAAGGCGTGGATGGCCAGCCGCAGCAGCGCGAGGCTGTCGCCGCCGCCGGAGACGGCGAGGCCGATCGGACCACCTTCGTCATCCGCGCCGAGCGCGGCCCGGTAGTCCGCCAGGAAGCGTTCGACCGATGCGGCCGTCAGCTCGCGCACTTGGCGTCGGCGCGGGCCTTGGCGACGCGATCCTTCAGCGACGGCGAGAGTTTCGCACCATAGACATCGGCGAGCTCGTCATAGACCTTGCAGGCCTCGGCCGTCTTCTTGAGCTGGATCAGCGACTGGCCGAGATAATAGAGGCTGTCCGGCGCCCGTTCGCCGCGCGGATTGTTCTTGTAGTTGGCATAGAAGGCCTCCGCGGCGGTGGCCGGCTTGCCGTCGTCCAGATAGGCCCGCCCGAGCAGGTTCTGTGCGTAGCTCGCGCGGCGATGGCTGGGATATTTGGCGACGAACGCCTTCAGCGCGGCTTCCGCCTCAGGATAGCGTTTCGCCGCCCAGAGATTGTAGCCTGCCATATAGGCGTCCTCGGCGGCATCCCCGGTCGAGGGCGCGGGCGGCAGTGCGGCGGCCGACTGAGCGGGCGGCGGCTCCTCGCGCGAGCCGAAGGGCGGCGTGCCGGGCGGGGGCAGGCCGTTGCCCGATCCGGCCGGGCGTGCACCGGCCGGGCTGCCGCCTTCGAGCGCGCTCAGCCGGGCATCTGTGTCCGCCTTGTACTTGGCGAAGGCGTCTTCCAGCTGGCGCGTCTTGAAATTGGCCTGCTCGACCTGGCCGGTGAGCTGGGTCAGCGAATGCTCGAGCGCGTCGACACGGGCAGTGAGATCGGCGAGCGGCGATGCGGCTGCGATGCCGGGCACCGCATCCGGTGCGGCAGGCGCGATTTCGGGCTCGAAATAGTCCGGGTTGGCGCCGGGGAAGACCTTGCGCTGCACCGCGCGCATCTCCTTCTCCAGCTTGGTGACGCGGCCTTCGATCGCCGGAGCGCCCTGAGCCAGGACGGGCGTGGCGGCCGTGCCCGCGAGCAGCAGGCCGGCCATCAGGATCGCGCGCATCTTCTTCTCCCCTTGATCCGCTTGCTCATGCGGCTCCCATGCCCGATCCAGGCTGACGCCAGCATTAAGGCGTCGGCTGCGCGGCATTGCCGCCCGCCGACGGCGCCGCGGGTGCCGTTTCCGCCGCCGGCGGTACGAAGGCTGGCGGCAGCGCGGCATGCGCCGCCGCGCCGGCCGCGCCCGCTCTATAGGGCTGACCTTGCGGCGCCGGAACCGGTGCAGCCGCGCCGGCCACGGGCGATGCGGCGGCGGCTCGCGCACGGGCGAGCAGGGCGTCGGGCTTGAGGCTGACGTCCGAGACCGTCTTGTCGGCAGGGCCGAGCGGGGGGATCGGCTTGCCGCCGACGGTGATGGTGAGCGCCTGGGGGCGTCCCGTCAGGATCAGGGGATCGGCCGCGGAGGCGGGCACGGTGAAGGTCTCGCCGGCTTTCATCTCGCGATCGAGATAGCGTGCGCCACCATTGGGCTCGTAAACCCGGATCCAGACCGGCGCCGTCGCCGTGAGCACGACCGGCCCGCCGGCGGCCGGTGCTGCCGGCGGCGCGGCCGGAGCCGGCGCGGGGGCGGCAGCAGGGGCCGGCGCCACGGCTTCAGGCGTGGTGCCGGCAGCGAGCTGGCTCGCATCGTCGCCCGAACTGCGCCAGAAGGCATAGGTGAGGGCGATCACGACGGCGATCGCAAGCGCCGTCCAGGCGAGCAGTCGCGTCGGAATGCGTGCCGGATCGGCGGGCTCGAACGGCTCGACCTGCCGGCGGGCCGGCGGCGCGGCGCCCAATTCGGCGCGAAAGTCGCGCGCCAGCGCGGCGCCGTCCAGCCCGACGACCCGGGCATAGGCCTTGACGAAGCCGGCGCTGTAGGTGGGCGCGGGAAGCGCGCTGTGGTCACCGGACTCGATCGCCGCAAGCTGGCGCTTGGTCACCCGGGTGCGCGCCGCCACCTCGTCGAGATCGAGCCCCAGGGCAGTGCGTGCAGCGGCGAGCCGCTCACCGACGCGCTTGGGAAACAATTCGCGGTTTTCCGCTTCGTCCATGCGACCTCCGGGACCGGCCAGGTCCATCCTTCTGCCCACCGTGCATTTCGCAATGAGCGCGGGCACTTGTCAAACCGGCCGCGCCATTTTGGGCGATTGCGTGTCATGCACGCGCTCAGGCGATGGCGACTTCCTTCGCCTCCGCCCAACGCTCCAGCACGGTTCGCATCGAGCCCGGCGGCCTGGCGAGCCAATCCGCCATCGCTTCCCGGAGCGCGGCGGCATCCAGCGAACGGATCATCGCCTTGACCGGGCCGATCGCGGCCGGCGTGATCGAGAGCCGATCGATGCCGAGGCCGATCAGCGCCATCGCTTCCAGCGTACGTCCCCCCATCTCGCCGCACACGCCGACGGGCACGTTCGCCGCCTTCGTCTCGCGCACCACCCGCGCAATGAAGCGCAGGATAGCGGGTGACAGCCAGTCGTAGCGCTCCGCCAGCTTGGGATGCGCGCGATCGGCAGCGAACAGGAACTGGGTAAGGTCATTCGTGCCGATCGAAAGGAAATCGAGCTTGGGCAGCAGGATATCGAGGCTTTCAGCGAGTGCCGGCACCTCGAGCATGCAGCCATAGCGGATGGCGAGCGGCAGCATGCGGCCGCGCTGCGCGATCCAGGCGCGCTGCGCCTCGAACAGTTCGCGCGCCTCATCGAATTCCCAGGGTTCGGAGACCATCGGGAACATCACCTGCAGTGTGCGTCCGGCAGCGGCCTCGATCAGCGCGCGCGCCTGAGCCTTCATCAGCGCGTCCCGCTCGAGCGCGAGCCGGATGGCGCGCCAGCCCATCGCCGGATTCTCCTCCACCGCGCCGTCGCCGTCCTGGTTCATGTAAGGCAGCGCCTTGTCGCCGCCGATATCGACGGTGCGGAACACCACCGGCCGATCTCCTGCCGCGTCCATCACGTCGCGGTAGAGGCGTTGCTGGCGCTCGCGCTGGGGCAGGGTGGCCGAGACGAGGAACTGGAATTCGGTGCGGAACAGGCCGATGCCGTCGGCGCCGGTCACGTCCAGCGTCGAGACGTCGTCGCGCAGCCCTGCGTTCATCATGAGCGTGATCCGCTGGCCGTCGCGCGTCACCGGCGGCTGATCGCGCATCGCCGCGAACTGGGCGCGGCGCTTCTGGCCGATGATGAGCTTGCCCTCGAATGCCTCCTCCATCGGCGCGGTGGGGCGGACGAAGACGGCGCCCTGCGTGCTGTCCAGCAGGAGAAGATCGCCCTCGGCGATCGTCCGGCGCACGTCGCGCACGCGGCCGAGCACCGGCACCCCCATCGCACGGGCGACGATGGTGACGTGCGCGGTGAGCGATCCTTCCTCCAGCACGACCCCCTTGAGGCGCCGGCGATCATATTCGAGCAGCTCGGCCGGGCCGAGATTGCGCGCGATCAGGATCGAATCGTGCCTGAGCCCGAGCTGCGCCGCGGTGCCGAGCTGGCCCGAGACGATGCGCAGCAGCCGGTTGGAAAGATCCTCCAGGTCGTGCATGCGATCCTGCAGCAGCGGATCGTCGATCTCGCGCATGCGCATGCGGGTGCGCTGCTGGACGCGCTCGATCGCCGCCTCGGCGGTGAGGCCGGAGCTGATCGCCTCGTTGATCCGGCGGCTCCAGCCCTCGTCATAGGCGAACATCTTGTAGGTCTCGAGCACGTCGTGATGCTCGCCCGCGGTGCCGAACTCGGCCTCGCGCGTCATCCGCTCGATCTGCTCGCGCATCTTGGCGAAGGCGGAATAGACGCGGTGCCGCTCGGCCTCGATGTCCTCGGCGACGGTATGCTCGATGTTGACCCGCGGCTGGTGGAAGACGGCGACGCCGCGCGCCATGCCTTCGACGAGCTTGAGGCCGGTGAGCCGCACCGCCCCGGTCTCGCGCGGGTCGCGGCTCGCCGTCGCGCTCTCGTCGATGAGGCCGGCGCCGGCGATCAGCTCGGCCAGCACCATGGCGACGGTCTGCAACGCTTCGATCTCGACATCGTCGTAGCGGCGCGACGCCTCGTGCTGGACGCAGAGCACGCCGACCGCCCGCTGGCGGCGCACGATCGGGACACCGGCGAAGCTGTGGTAGAGTTCCTCGCCGGTCTCGGGCTTGTAGGCGAAATCGGGATGGCTGGTCGCCTCGTCGAGGTTCAGCGTCTCGACATGCTCGGCGATGGTGCCGACGAGGCCTTCGCCGAGCGCGAGCTTGGTGACGTGGACCGCCTCCTGCTTGAGGCCGCGGGTGGCGAACAGCTCGAGCACGCCGTCGCGCAGCAGGTAGATCGAGCAGACCTCGCTATCCAGCGTCTCGCCGATGATCTGGACGACCTGGTTGAGCTTCACCTGCGCCGGCGAGCGTGAGGCCATCACGTCGTGCAGTCGCGTCAGGATCTCGCGCGCGGCGGATACGGCGAGGGTGGGGGTCGAGGCCATGGGCCGTGCCTAGCAGGAAGGAGGCGGCAGCGTCACGGGCTTAGTTGCTTCCCCGGTGCGGAAAGCCCGTCCGGTCCGAGGGCGATCGAGGCCCCGGTCCGCGCGCAGCCGGGAAAATCGAAACGGCGGATGCCCTCGGCCCGCGCCGAACCGGACGGGCGAAACGGATCAGATCAGGCGCGGCTCGCCAGCGCAGTGGCCGCTTCCTCGAGCAGCGCGGCGATGATGTCGGCGACCGGCTCCTCCTTCGTCACCATGCCGACCGACTGGCCGGCCATCAGCGAGCCGTTCTCGACATCGCCCTCGATCACCGCGCGGCGCAGTGCGCCGGCCCAATAATGCTCGATCTGGAGCTGCGCCTCGGCCATCGCCACGCGGCCCTCGTCCAGCGCCTGAGCCACTTCGCGCTGCTTGGCGGTGAACAGCTCGGTCGAGGCGTTCTTGAGGGCGCGCACGGGGATGACGGGCAGGCGCGGATCGATCTGGACCGAGGCAACGGCGTCACGCGCGGAGGCGCGGATGAACGCCTTCTTGAAATTGGGATGGGCGATCGATTCGGTCGCGCAGACGAAGCGGGTGCCGAGCTGCACGCCGGCCGCGCCCATCTCCAGATAGGCGGCGATCGCCTCGCCGCGGCCGATGCCGCCGGCGACGAAGACGGGGATCTGTCGCGCGATCTCCGGCAGCATCTCCTGTGCCAGCACCGAAGTGGAGACCGGGCCGATATGGCCGCCGGCCTCCATGCCCTCGATCACCAGCGCGTCGACGCCGGAGCGGATCAGCTTCTTGGCGAGCGCCAACGCGGGTGCGAAGCAGATCAGCTTCGCGCCGGTGCCCTTGATCCGCTCGATCGATCCGGCTGGCGGCAGGCCGCCGGCCAGCACGACATGCCCGACGCCATGGCGGCCGCAGATGTCGATCAGCTCCGGCAGGTCCGGATGCATGGTGATGAGGTTGACCCCGAACGGCCTGGTCGTGAGCGCCTTGGTTCCCGCGATCTCGGCGTCGAGCAGCGCCGGCGTCATCGCCCCGCAGGCGATCACGCCGAAGCCGCCCGCATTGGAGATGGCGGCGACGAGGTGGCGTTCGCTGACCCACGACATGGCGCCGCCCAGGATGGCGACCTCGGTGCCGAGGAAGGCCGCGCCGCGCTCCATCAGCGCGGTCAGGCGCGATCGCCCGGAACGGGGAACGTTCATGGGCGCGCCTCCCTTCCCGCAGGCGGGAGAGGGGCGAGCCTCATTCCGCGGTCTCTTCGGCGTCGAGGCCGTAGGCGCTGTGGAGCACGCGCACCGCGAGCTCGGTATATTCCTCGCTGATCAGCACGGAGACCTTGATCTCGCTGGTGGTGATCGCCTGGATGTTGATGCCGCGATCGGCCAGGCTCTTGAACATCTGCGCGGCGACGCCCGCGTGGCTGCGCATGCCGACGCCGACCACCGAGACCTTGGTGACGGCGGTGTCGGAGATCACCCGCTCGTGCCCGATGGTCGGGCGCGCCTTCTCGAGGACATCGAGCGAGCGGGCGAGCTCGGCCTTGGGCACGGTGAAGGTGACGTCGGTCGACTTGCCGTCGAGCGCGACGTTCTGGACGATCATGTCGACGTTGATGTTGGCATCGGCGAGCGGCGTGAAGATCGTCGCCACCGCGCCCGGGCGGTCCGGGACCGAGACGAGCGTGATCTTCGCCTCGTTCTTGTCGTGCGCGATGCCGGTGATGAGCTGTCGTTCCATCCTGCTTTCCTCGATTTCGTCCTCGCCGACGATCAGCGTGCCGCGATGTCCTTCCTCGTCGCGGCTGTCGTCGAAGGAGGAGAGCACGCGCACGCGCACCCGCTCCTTCATCGCCAGCCCGACCGACCGCGTCTGCAGCACCTTGGCGCCGACGCTGGCCAGCTCCAGCATCTCCTCATAGGTCACCTTGCCGAGCTTGCGCGCCTTGGGGACGATGCGCGGATCGGTGGTGTAGACGCCGTCGACGTCGGTGTAGATGTCACAGCGATCGGCCTTCATCGCCGCGGCGACGGCGACGGCCGACGTATCCGATCCGCCGCGGCCGAGGGTGGTGACGCGGTTGTCCTCGCTCAGGCCCTGGAAGCCGGGGATCACCGCGACCTCGCCTGCCGCGAGCGCGGCATCGAGCGCGGCGGTGTCGATCGTCGTGATGCGCGCCGTGCTGTACGCGTCGTTGGTGTGGATCGGCAGCTGCCAGCCGAGCCAGCTGCGCGCCTTGACGCCCATGCCCTGCAGCACGATGGCGAGCAGCCCGGAGGTCACCTGCTCGCCCGAGGCGACGACGACGTCATATTCGCGCGGGTCGTAGAGCGAGCTCGCCTCACGGCAGAAATTCACCAGCCGATCGGTCTCGCCGGCCATCGCGGAGACGACGACGGCGACTTGATTGCCGGATTCCACCTCATGCTTCACCCGGTTCGCGACATTGCGGATGCGCTCGATCCCCGCCATCGAGGTGCCGCCAAATTTCATTACGATGCGCGCCATGAACCGGATCTTCGAAAGAGGGGAGAAAAGGCCCTTGGGATCGAGGGCGCGGCCCTGATAGAGAGACGAAACCATGAACGCAAGCGTGCCAGCCACCACCACCATCGACCCTGCCGAAGCCGCCCATTTCGGCAAGCTCGCCGCCGACTGGTGGAATCCGCGCGGCTCCTCGGCGATGCTGCACAGGCTCAATCCGGTGCGGCTCGCCTATGTCCGCGAGCGGATCGACGATCACTGGCAGGGCGATGCCGATACGTTAAAGCCGCTGGCCGGCCGGCGCGCGCTTGACGTCGGCTGCGGCGCGGGCCTGCTCAGCGAGCCGCTGGCTCGGCTCGGCGCGGATGTCACCGGGCTCGATGCGGCTGCCGAGAACATCGCCGTGGCGCGTCTCCATGCGCAGGGGCAGGGGCTTTCGATCGACTATCGCTGCGGAGGCATCGAGGATCTCCGCGCGTCGGCGCCGGCGGACCGGTTCGATCTCGTCGTCTCGATGGAGGTGATCGAGCATGTGATCGATCCAGAGGCGTTCGTCGCGGGGCTGGCCGGGGCGATCGCGCCCGGCGGCCTGGCGATCCTGTCCACGCCGAACCGCACCGCGCGCTCGCGCCTCGCGCTGATCACCCTCGGCGAAGGGCTCGGCATGATCCCGCGCAAGACGCATGACTGGTCCAAGTTCCTGAAACCGGAGGAGCTGATCGCGCTGATGGAGCGGGCAGGGCTGCGCGTCGTGGACCAGCGCGGCCTCGATTTCAGCCCGACGCGCGGTTTCCGGTTGTCCGCGGATTGCTCGGTGGATTATTTCCTCGCCGCGGTACCGGCCTGAGGGCGCGACAGGGGGAATGTGGATGAAGGCGTGCCTGCGCGTGGCGACGGGGCTTGCCTTGCTTTCGATGATAGCGGGGATGGCGGCGGGCCAGACGCCGCCTGCGGCGCGGCCCGCCCGTCCGCCGGCGCGGCCTGCGATCCGGCCGGCCCTTCCGTCGCGCCCCTCCGCCTTTCCCGCGCCGATCGTTCCCGGCGGGATCGTCGAGAATCCCTGCCTGCCGAGCTGGCACCGGCCGCACCAGGAGATCCCGACGCAGGTGGCGCTGATCACGCCGAGCGCGACGCCGATCGTGCCGGCGCCGACCGCGCCTGATGCCGCGGCGCGCTATGCCGCGATGATCCGGGCCGATTACGGGCGGCTCTGCTATTATCGCCGCGACAATGCCGAGCTGCCGCCCAATCCCGAGCCTGGCCGGCCGCGCATCATCTTTTTCGGCGCTTCGGTGACCGAGCTCTGGCGGCTCGGCGATCGGCAGCTGTTCGAACGCGTGATCGATCGCGGTATCAGCGGCCAGACCACGTCGCAGGGCCTGCTGCGTTTCCGGCAGGACGTGATCGAACTGAATCCTGCCGTCGTGCAGATCCTGATGGGCACCAACGATGTCGCCGGCAATGGCGGGCCGACGACCTATGCGGCGGTGGAGAACAACATCCGCACGATGGCGGAGCTGGCGCGGCTGCACGGCATCCGGGTGATCATCGGATCGATCACCCCGGCGCGCCTGTTCGCGTGGAACCCCAGGCTCAAGCCCGCGCCGGCGCAGACGATCGTCGCGATGAACGCCCGGCTGCGCGCGCTCGCGGCGCGCGAAGGCTATGTCTATGCCGATTATCATGCGGTGCTGGCGGATGCCGAGCAGGGCATGATCAAGGCCTTCACCAATGACGGCGTCCATCCGAACCGGGATGGCTATGCCGCGATGCGCCCGATCGCCGACCGGGCGATCGCCGAGGCGCTGTCCGGCGCCGGCAGGCCCGCTTCGCGATGAACGGAGCGATGCCGCGGCGCGCGCGATCGGCGCTCATGGCCCTGCTGCTGGCCGCCGCGGCCGAGCCGTGCCCGGCGGCGACGCCGGCGGAGCTCGTGGCTGCGGCGCCCCCGAGCGCCTGGAAGGCGATCGATCCCGAGACCCTCATCGTGCTGACCATCGATGGCGGCCCGCCGGTGGTGCTCCAGCTCGCGCCGCGCTTTGCGCCGGTCCATGCCGCAAATGTCCGTGCGCTGGTGAAGGCGGGATGGTTCGATGGCGCGGCGGTGATGCGGGTGCAGGACAATTATGTGGTGCAATGGGCAAGGCCCGGGCCGCGCGCATCCTTGCCTGCCGCCGTCGCCGCGCGTCCGCCGGCAGAATATGAGCGGTCTGCAGCGGGGCTTGCGTTCCGCCCGCTCGGCTTCCGGGACAGCTACGCCGCCGAGACGGGGCATGCCGAAGGATGGCCGGCCGCGCGCGAAGGCGGGCGGGCCTGGCTGGTGCATTGCTACGGCATGGTCGGCGTCGGCCGCGACGTCGCGCCGGATACCGGTGACGGCACCGAGCTCTATGCCGTGATCGGGCAGGCGCCCCGCCATCTCGATCGCAACATCGCGCTCGTCGGGCGGATCGTCTCCGGGATCGAGCGATTGGCCGCCGAACCGCGCGGCACGGGGCCGCTCGGCTTCTATCGAGACGGAGAGCGAGGCCTCGTGATCCGTTCCGCCCGGCTGGCGAGCGACATGCCGGCCGGCACGCAGCCGCGCTTCGAGATCATGGACGAGGCGAGCCCCGCCTTCGCCGCGTGGGTGCGTGCGCGGGCGAACCGAAAGGATGAGTTCTTCATCCGTCCGGCCGGTGCCGTCGACATCTGCAACGCCCTGCCGCCCATCCGGCAAGGCCCGCCGTAGATCGCCCGGAGGCCGGCATGCGCCGCGGACGGACGGACCGTCCGCGGCGATGCGTCGCGCGGCTGCCGCTTATCCGGGGCTTACGGGGTGATCGCCATGGTGATGCCAATGCCCCCAGCCATGGCCGTGTCAGGGATGACGCCCGGCATGGCCATGACCGGCCTGCGGAGGGACATGGGGCGACGAAACCCAGATGCCGCGCGGAGGCTGCTTGGTGAAGGCGGTGTGCGTCAGGAGCGAGGAGGACGGCCTGACCGGCGCGGCGCTCGCAGCTGCGGGAAGGGCGATAGCAAAGGCAGTCAGGCTCAAGCAGAGAATTTGCGACCTTGATCTCATCTCAATCTCCATTTGCCAAAGGAACGGCGGGCATTGCGGCCGCGCCTCCAAGACCTCGCAGGCCATCGTCCGGCGAATTCGCATCGCCGTTCTTCTTCTCCCAAGCTGATGTGAGGATTGCCGGACGACTCCCGCGCTTCATTTCGGCGTGCACCGGCGCGGTTCCGGTTCCTCGATTGGAAGAATAGGCGAGATGCGACGGTTTTCGAGGGGCGCCACGGGTCGGCTCATCATGAATGAACGCCGGTTCACCGAAATGTCAGTAAGCGGTATGGCGGTGCCGTCGCCGGGGCGGGTTCAGCGAGGCCCGCGCGGCGGCCTCAACACACGTCGATTCGCGCCGTGGCGATCTGCCTGCGCAACAGGCGCGGGCGCGTGTCGGCAGCGACCTGCAAGCCATGTTCGGCGAGCAGCGGGCCGAGCCTCGGATCGTGGCCGGCGCAGCGCGCCTCGATCCGGCCGAAGGGGTGTGCCGCAGCCAGCGCGCGTACAATCTGCGCGAGCGCTTCGCCGGCGAGCGGCGCAGCCATGGCATCCGGCGCGATGCGCGGCGTCAGCACCAGCGTGCCTCCCGGCGAGCGTGTGATCGCGACGACCGCGTGGAGCCTGCCGGTTTCGCGATCGCGCACGCCGAGCACGCGCCGTTCGCCGGGCGCGGACAGCATGGCCTGCGCCTCCCGGGGCGAGAGCTGGAGGCGGCCGGAGAGCTCCGCGCCATCGCCGGTACCGAGGGGCACGACGTGGCATCGGAGCGTCGACAATCGGAGGAGTCTGATCATGCAGGGCCTTTCGGATGGGCCGCCGCGATCGGGGTGATTGCCGGTTGTGGATCCATGCTCGCCCTGACGCGGCGGCATGGTCATGTGCGATGACGTGCCGCGCTTTCCTAAGGAAAGCGCCAATAGCTCCGGCTGGTGGGGCTGGCGTTCGTCATGCGCCTTCCCTGCCATAGACGCGCGCCGCCATCAACCCGGGCGGGCGCGGGGGTGCCGCGCGTAGCGCTCAGAAATCCAGCTTGTCGTAATGCTCGGGCGGGCTGATCACCTCCATGCGCTCACTGAGCAGCGGGCGGAAGGAGGGGCGGGACTTGAGCCCGGCATACCAGTTGCGTGTCGATTCGTGGCCGCGCCAGTCGATGCCGCCGAGATAGTCGGCGACGGAGAGATGCGCCGCGGCGGCAAGGTCGGCGAGGCTGAGCACCGGGCCGCCGATCCACCGCCGATGGTCGAGCAGATAGTCGATATAGTCGAGATGGCTGATCGCGTTCTTCATCGCCTCGCGCAGCACCTTCGCGTCGGGCGAGGCGCGGTGAACGAGGCGCTTCTCCATCCGCTCGTACATCAGCGGGCGCACGACGTCCCCGAACAGCTTCTCGTCGAACCAGGCGACGAGGCGACGGATCTCGGCGCGGTTTGCCGCGGTGCCGCTGATCATCGGCGCCTTCTCGATCGTCTCCTCGAAATATTCGCAGATCGCCGCCGAATCGATCAGCGTGATTCCCGCCGTCACGTCGCGCATCACCGGCGTCTGGCCGGTCGGATTCATGTCGACGAACTCGTCGCGTCGCAGCCAGGGCGATTCGCGCACGAGCTCATAGCCGACGCTCTTTTCGCCGAGGAGGAGCCGCACCTTGCGCGAGAAGGGACATAGAGGGAATTGGAACATCTGCCACATGGGCGCGCAGTCTTAGCGTGCTGGCGGCCGAGCGCCACTCCATATGGTGGTTACCGCCCCTCCGGCTGTGGATAGATGATCATCGATGACCGGTTCGCGTCACGGCCAGCTCGTTTCCCGACGGATCGCGGAACTGGAAACGCCGGCCGCCGGGGAAGGTGAAGATCGGCTGGGTGATGCGTCCGCCCGCGGCCTCTACCGCCGCCAATGCTGCCTCGAGATTGTCCACTTCGATGACGGGCAGTGGTGCGGCCGGGGCCTCCGAGCGATCGGCTTGCAGCCCGATGTCGGTGTCGCCCGTCGTCGTGGCGGCATAGGAGGGGCCGAATTCGGTCAGCGTCCAGCCGAACGCGGCTTCGTAGAAGGATTTGGTGGCGGCGATGCCGTTCGCCGGCAGTTCGACATAGTTCAGGCGTGCCATGTTCCGATCTCCAAGGGAGATAGGAACATAACAGGAACATTGTTGAGTCGCAAATCTGATACGGACGGGGCCCCTGCGTACCAGGCTACGACATTCATGCGTCATCTGCGTCGCCCTTGCGAAGGCAGGGGCCTATGTCTCTTCCCTTTGGAGATGAGCTCTCCTCAGGGAAATAGCCATGGCTCCCGCCTCGCCGTAGGCGAGTTCATCCTGAGCGCCTGGCTTGGCAGGCAGTTGAAGGGCAGGGGGCGACGAAAATTGGCTCATTTCCCCCAGGTGAACCCGATCGTTGCAGAGAGGGGAGCCGCTGCGGTCACTCCGCGGCGGCGACCGTCTCCACCTCGTCGGTCAGCGGATGCTCGAGCCGCCGCACCATCTCCTTCGGGCAGACCTGCCAGAAGCGGCCGCGCCAGCGATCCCAATCGTCGAGCACCGAGTTGGACCAGGGGCTGTCGGTGGCGATCGCATGCTCGGCGATCAGCGCCTTGAGCCGCGCCTCCCAATGGGCGGAGGCGAGCCGCTGCCAGACGATGCTCTCGGGATTGGCGCGCCGTTCGAACTCGTCATGCTCGTCGAGCACGAAGGCCATGCCGCCGGTCATGCCTGCACCGAAATTCTCGCCGACGCGGCCGAGGATCACGGCGGTGCCGCCCGTCATATATTCGCAGCCATTGGCGCCGCAGCCCTCGACGACGACGGTCGCGCCGGAGTTGCGCACCGCGAAGCGCTCGCCCGCCTGGCCGGCGGCGAACAGCTTGCCCGCGGTCGCCCCGTAGAGCACGGTGTTGCCGATGATCGTGTTCGCCTTGGTCTCGAGCGGCGAGGAGACCATCGGCCGCACGACGATGCGCGCGCCGGACAGGCCCTTGCCGACATAGTCGTTGGCATCGCCGAACACCTCCAGGGTCAGTCCCTTCACCGCGAAGGCGCCGAGCGACTGGCCGGCCGAGCCGCGCAGGCGGACGTGGACATGCCCATCGGCGAGCGTCGACATGCCGAAGGTGCGGGTGATCTCCGACGAGAAGCGCGTGCCGACCGCCCGGTGCGTGTTGCGCACCGAATAGGTGAGCTGCATCTTCTCGCCGCGGTCGAACACCGCCTTGGCGTCCTGGATCATCTGCGCGTCGAGGCTGTCCGGCACCTCGTTGCGGTGCGCGCCGCCGCTGAAGCGGCGGTGATGATCGGGCGCGTCGACCTTGGCGAGGATCGGATTGAGATCGAGATCGTCGAGATGATCGGCGCCGCGGCTGACCTGGCGGAGCAGCTCGGTGCGGCCGACGATCTCGTCGAGGCTGCGGAAGCCGAGCCGCGCCAGGATCTCGCGCACCTCTTCGGCGATGAAAGTCATCAGGTTGATCACCTTCTCCGGCGTGCCGACGAACTTCTTCCGGAGCGCCTCGTCCTGGGTGCACACGCCGACGGGGCAGGTGTTGGAGTGGCACTGGCGGACCATGATGCAGCCCATCGCGACGAGGCTCAGCGTGCCGATGCCGAATTCCTCCGCGCCCAGGATCGCTGCGATCACGATGTCGCGCCCGGTCTTGAGCCCGCCGTCGGTGCGCAGGCGGACGCGCTGCCGGAGGCCGTTCAGGGTCAGCACCTGATTGACCTCGGACAGGCCCATCTCCCACGGCGTGCCGGCATATTTGACCGAGGTCTGGGGGGAGGCGCCGGTGCCGCCGACATGGCCGGCGACCAGGATCACGTCCGCATGGGCCTTCGCGACGCCGGCCGCGACCGTGCCGATGCCGGCTGACGAGACCAGCTTCACGCAAACCCGCGCGCGCGGATTGATCTGCTTCAGGTCGTAGATGAGCTGCGCCAGATCCTCGATCGAATAGATGTCGTGGTGCGGCGGCGGCGAGATCAGCGTGACGCCGGGCGTCGAGTGCCTGAGCTTCGCGATCATCTCGGTGACCTTGAAGCCGGGAAGCTGCCCGCCCTCGCCGGGCTTGGCGCCTTGCGCGACCTTGATCTCCAGCTCCTCGGCGGCATTGAGATATTCGGCGGTGACGCCGAAGCGGCCCGAGGCGACCTGCTTGATCGTCGAATTGGCGTTGTCGCCATTGGGATAGGGGCTGTAGCGGCTCTTGTCCTCGCCGCCTTCGCCCGACACCGCCTTGGCACCGATCCGGTTCATCGCGATCGCGAGCGTCTCGTGCGCCTCCGGGGAGAGCGCGCCGAGCGACATGCCCGGCGTCACGAACCGCTTGCGGATCTCGGTGATCGCCTCGACCGAATCGATCGCGATCGGCTCGCGCGCCCAGTTGAACTCGAGCAGGTCGCGCAGATAGACCGGCGGCAGATCGCGCACCCCGCGCGAGAATTGCAGATAGGTGGAATAGCTGTCGGTCGCGACCGCGGTCTGCAGCAGGTGCATGAGCTGCGCGGAATAGGCATGCGCCTCGCCGCCGTTGCGTTGGCGGTAGAAGCCGCCGACCGGCAGCGTCACCACCGCTTCGTCGAACGCCGCCTCGTGCCGCAGGGTAGCGTTGAGCTGCAGCGAGGCATAGCCCTCGCCCGATATCTTCGCAGGCATGCCCGGGAAAAGATCGTTGCACAGCGCGCGGCTGAGGCCGACCGCCTCGAAATTATAGCCGCCGCGATAGCTGGAGATGACGGCGATCCCCATCTTCGACATGATCTTGAGCAGGCCGTCGTCGATCGCCTTGCGCTGGCGCGCGAAGCATTGCTCCAGCGAGAGATCGCCGAACAGCCCGCGGGCATGGCGCTCGGCGATCGCGGCCTCGGCGAGATAGGCGTTCACGGTGGTCGCGCCGACACCGATCAGCACCGCATAATAATGCGTGTCGAGGCATTCGGCCGAGCGCACGTTGATCGAGGCGTAGCTGCGCAGCCCCTTGCGGACGAGATGGGTGTGCACCGCGGCGGCGGCGAGCACCATCTGGATCGCCACCCGCTCGGCGCAGACATGCTCGTCGGTCAGGAACAGTTCCGACTTGCCTTCGCGCACCGCCTGCTCGGCCTCGGCGCGCACCCGTGCGATCGCCGCGCGCAACGCGTTGGGATCGTCGCTATGCTCGAAGGTGCAGTCGATCGTCGCCGCCTGGCTGCCGAAATGGGCCTTGAGCGTCGCCCAGTCGCGGCTGCTCAGCACCGGCGATTCGAGCACCAGCACATTCTGCTGCTGCGCCTCGCTGTCCAGGATGTTGGCGAGGTTGCCGAAGCGCGTCTTGAGGCTCATCACCCGCGTCTCGCGCAGCGAATCGATCGGCGGATTGGTCACCTGGCTGAAATTCTGCCGGAAGAAATGGCTGATCATCCGGGGCTTGTCCGAGATGACGGCGAGCGGCGTGTCATCGCCCATCGATCCCACCGCCTCCTTGGCGTCCTCGACCATCGGCGCCAGGATCAGCTCCATATCCTCCAGCGTCTGGCCGGCCGCGACCTGGCGGCGGATCAGCTCGGCGCGCTCGTAGCGCGGCACATGATCGCCCTCGGGGACGGGCAGGTCGGCAAGCTCGGCGAAGTTCTTCACCCATTCGCCGTAGGGCTGCTCGGCGGCGATCCGGTCCTTGACGGCGCGGTCCTCGTAGAGCCGGCCTTCCTCGAGATCGATCGCGATCATCTGGCCGGGGCCCATCCGGCCCTTCTTGACGATGGTCGATTCGGGCACGACGACCATGCCCGTCTCCGAGCCGACGATCAGCAGATTGTCGGCGGTGAGGGTAGTGCGCAGCGGGCGCAGCGCGTTGCGGTCGACCCCCGCCACCGCCCAGCGCCCGTCGGTCATGGCGAGCGCGGCCGGCCCGTCCCAGGGCTCCATCACCGAGGCGAAATAGCTGTACATGTCGCGCACCGGCTCAGGCAGGTCAGCGTCCTGCCAGGCTTCGGGGACGAGCATCAGCTTGGCGGTCGGCGCATCGCGGCCGGCGCGGCAGATCGCCTCGAACACCGCGTCGAGCGCCGCGGTGTCGGACGCACCGGCCGGGATCAGCGGCTTGATCTCCTCCGAATGCTCGCCGAAGGCGAGGGCGGCCATCTTGATCTCATGGCTCTTCATCCAGTTCCTGTTGCCGCGGATCGTGTTGATCTCGCCATTATGGGCGAGGGTGCGGAACGGCTGGGCCAGCCACCATTGCGGGAAGGTGTTGGTCGAATAGCGCTGGTGGAAGATCGCGACGCGGCTGACGAAGCGCTCGTCCTGCAGGTCCGGATAGAAGACCGACAACGCCTCGGCGAGGAACAGCCCCTTGTAGATGATCGAGCGGCAGGACAGCGAGCAGATGTAGAAGCCCTGGATCTGCGCCTCGATCACCTTGCGCTCGATGCGCCGGCGGATGAGGTAGAGCTCCTTCTCGAACTCCTCCTGGCTCATGGCGTCGGGCAGCGGCCCGGCGATCATGATCTGCTCGATCTCGGGACGCAGCGCCATCGCCTTCTCGCCGATCACCGAGATGTCGACCGGCACCTGGCGCCAGCCGTAGATCTTGTAGCCGGAATCGATGATCTCGCTCTCGACGATGGTGCGGCAGCTCTCCTGCGCGCCGAGATCCGAGCGCGGTAGGAAGACCATGCCGACGGCGAGGCGATTGGGCAGCGGCTTGTGGCCGGCATGCTCGATCGCGTCGTCGAAGAAGCGCACCGGCAGGTCGACATGGATGCCCGCGCCGTCGCCGGTCTTGCCGTCGGCGTCGACGGCGCCGCGATGCCACACCGCCTTCAGCGCATCGATCGCGGCGGTGACGACGCGGCGCGAGGCCTTGCCGTCGGTCGCGGCGACGAGGCCGACGCCGCAGGCGTCGCCCTCATAATCGGGGCGGTACATGCCTTCGCGGGCGATGCGCTCGCGCTCGGAAGCCGGGCAGGAGAAGCTGATCGGGTCGGTCATGGCTTCGAGTCTTTCAGTGGGATGACTTCAGCTTGCGGATATGATCGCTGACCGCGCGGACGACGGCGACCTGGACATCGCCCATGCGGTTCTGGAACACATTGTTCAGCCAGCTCGCTGTTTCAGCCTGCACGCGCGGGTTGAGAGCGGTGAACTTGCGGCCTTCCGCGGTGAGAGCGAACCGCGCCATCTCCTTGATCTCCTGATCGGTCAGCGCGTCGACGAACTGTGGATTGACCGAACGGGCGATCGCCTGACCCGTCAGAGGAGGGCCGGCGAGGGATGATTGCATCGCTGCCTGAAGGCTGTCCATGTCGTATATCTTGTCGCCCATGGCGACGAGCTTGCGGCCGAGCGCGCTTCGCAGGAAGGTGGTAAGCCGGCCCAGTTCCGCGCGCGTGAAACTCTCCGTGAGAATGCCTGCGTACACGATTCTGAATCGGCCGAATTCCTCGCTGAAGATGGCATGAGCCGCGCCGCGGCCCGCAGCGAGCGCGGCATCACGGGTTCCCGGATAGGACTGTTCGACCGCGATCGATTGCGGATCCTGGTTGAACGCCTTCAGGAAACCGGCGTCGAATTCCCGGTCCACCGCCGCCTCAAGCATGTCCTGCGGGAGCAGAAGACTGACGACCCCGAGCACGGCCGGATCGTCGCTCGCCATGCGCTCGGCCGGCGGGATCGGTGCCGCGAGCGGGTTGGGCGGCGGGGGGGCGACGAGCGGCACGGCGGGCACGGCGGCGGATGCGCCCGATCCGGCTGCAGCAGCGAGACAGGAGAGCAACGCCATGCGCAGCAAAAGGCGTCCCGAACGCGGCGGGCTCATCCGGGTTGCGTCGTTCCGCATCAGTGGCTGGCCCTGGTTTCGACCGCGGACAGCGTCTCGGCGCTGGCGCGTTCGAGCAAGGGGCTGGCCTTGCCGTAGAGGGCAAGCGCGACGCGCTCGGCCAGGGCATCGGGCACGTCCGGCGTCGTGCTGCGCAGCGCGGCGAGCACGCTCGCCTGTTCGCTGCCGTTCAACGCCTGGCGATAGGCCGCGGCCAGATTGGCTTCCCATTCGGCAGCATGGCGGTTGGCCACCGTGTCGGCCGCCAGCGACAGCATCGAGGCGGCGCGCTGCTCGCCATAGACGGCGGCAAGATGCGCGCCCGCTTCGGAGCGGTTGAGATGGAGCAGGATCATCGCGCGGAAATTCTCGCGCGGCGCCAGCACATGGGCGATCTGCGCGGCCGTATCGGCCGGCTGCCTGACCCGCGCCGCGCCGAGATCCGGCACGTCGGCATGGCTGATCGTGATGGCAGCGGCAATCATGAAGGCGAACATGCTCCGTTCCCCCGCTTCGAGCCGCGACCCCCGCGGCGCTTCTTCCATTTGCGCCGGCCCCGCGCCGGCGCGGCGAATCAGGCCGCGACCGCCTCGGCAGCGGGCAGCTTGGCCTTGAGATAGGCATGCATCCGCTCGGCGACGTCGCGCCCGTCGCGGACCGCCCAGACCACGAGGCTGGCGCCGCGCACGATGTCGCCGGCAGCGAACACGCCGTCGATGCTGGTCTGCATCGTCTTGTGATCGACGCGCAGCGTGCCCCAGCGGGTCACCGACAGGTCGGGCGCGCCGAACAGATGCGGCAGATCCTCCGCGTCGAAGCCGAGCGCCTTGATCACCAGGTCCGCCTCTAGGCGGAACTCGCTGCCCGGATCGGCTTCGGGCGTGCGCCGGCCGCTCGCGTCGGGCGGGCCGAGCCGCATCCGCGCGGCGCGCACGCCGGCCACGGCCTCGGTGCCGTCGAATGCCTCGGGCGCGGAGAGCCAGACGAACTCGACGCCCTCCTCCTCGGCATTGTTCACCTCGCGCTGCGAGCCCGGCATGTTCGCCCGATCCCGGCGGTAGAGGCACTTGACCGACGCGGCGCCCTGGCGGACGGCCGTGCGCACGCAATCCATCGCGGTATCGCCGCCGCCGATCACCACCACATTCTTGCCGGCCGCATTGAGCGTGCCCTCGTCGAAGGCGGGAACGGCATCGCCGAAGCCCTTGCGGTTCGAGGCGGTGAGATAGTCGATCGCCTCGACGATCCCGGAGGCGCCGACCCCGGGCGCCTTGATGGCGCGCGGCTTGTAGACGCCGGTCGCGATCACCAGTGCGTCGTGGCGCTGCCGCAGCTCGGCGAGCGAGGCATCGCGGCCCACCTCGAAGCCCTGGTGGAAGACGACGCCGCCCTCGCGCAGCCGCTCGACGCGGCGCATCACCACATGCTTCTCGAGCTTGAATCCGGGTATGCCGTAGGTGAGCAGGCCGCCGGCCCGATCGTGCCGGTCATAGACATGGACGTCATAGCCGTGGCGGCGCAAGAGCTCGGCGGCGGTGAGGCCGGCCGGGCCGGCGCCGATCACGCCGACCGACTGGGCGCTGCGATCGCGGACCGGGCGGAGCGGCTCGACCCATCCCTCCTTCCAGGCGGTGTCGGTGATGAACTTTTCTACCGACCCGATCGTGACCGCGCCGTGCCCGGCGAACTCGATCACGCAATTGCCCTCGCACAACCGGTCCTGCGGGCAGATCCGGCCGCAGATCTCGGGCATGGTGGAGGTGGCGTTGGAGAGCTCGTAAGCCTCGCGCAGCCGACCCTCGGCGGTGAGGCGCAGCCAGTCCGGGATATGGTTGTGGAGGGGGCAGTGGGTGGAGCAATAGGGCACGCCGCATTGCGAGCAGCGCGACGCCTGCTCCTCCGCGCCGGCCGTCCCGTAGCTCGGGCTGATCTCGCCGAAATCGCCGGTACGCGCGCTCGCCGGACGCTTGGCCGGATAGGCCTGCGCCAGCGAAACGAACTTCAGCATCGGATTGTCGGCCATGAGCGGTCTCCTCGATCCCGCCATGGCAGAGTTTTCCACAGGAGTCACGCACAAAGCTTAATATGAGTCAGTATATCTTACCTATTACCCGGATAACATGAATGGGACGACAGAAACCACCGACAAACTGAGCGTATAATTGGACCGATATGGGCCTATCTCGCGATGAGCCAGACCAGCGCCGCGGTTCCCGCGATGATGCGATACCAGGCGAAGGGAACGAAGCCGTGCCGCGAGACGATGGCGACGAAACTGCGGATCACGAGGATCGCGACGATGAAGGAGACCAGCATGCCCAGCGCGATCATCGGCAGCCCGACGCCGGCGCCGCTCAGCACCTCCGCGCGATTGCTGTGCAGTTCGACGACGCTTGCGCCGAGCATCGTCGGCACAGCCAGGAAGAAGCTGAATTCCGCCGCGGTGCGCCGCTCGACGCCCAGCGTGAGCGCGCCCATGATGGTCGCGCCCGAGCGGCTGACGCCGGGGACCATCGACAGGCACTGCATGATGCCGATGCCGATTGCCGTGCGCAGCGGCAGTTCGGCGACGCCGACCGTGTCTCCCGGCTTCACCACCCGTTCGATGATGATGATCGCGATGCCGCCGAGGATGAGCGCGATCGCCACCACGACAGGCTCGCCGAGCAGCAGCTCGATCTTGTCGTGGAGCGCGATGCCGACGACCGCGGAGGGAAGGAAGGCGATCAGGAGGTTGCGCACGAAGCGGATCGAGACGGCATCGCGCCTGATGAGCCCCTGCAGCACCGCCCAGAAGGTACGCCAATAGAGCACGACCACCGCCATGATCGCGCCGAGCTGGATGACGATGTTGAACACCTTCCACTGATCGTCATTGTAGCCGAGCAGCGCACCCGCGAGGATGAGGTGCCCGGTCGAGGAGACGGGCAGGAATTCCGTCAGACCCTCGACGATGCCGAGGATGACGACGGTGAGCAGCAGGGGCATGGATGCGGGCCTCCGTTGTGTTGCGATGCAGCATGCACCCTCCCGGGGCGCGGTGTCGAGACTCGCCTATTCCTCAGAACGGATCAGCACGGCCTCGCCGATCAGCAGGAACAGGAGGAAGGGGGACCAGGCGGCGAGGAAGGGCGGATAGGCGCCGATATTGCCCATCGCGAGGGCGAAGTTGTCCGCCACGAAATAGGTGAAGCCGAGCCCCATGCCGATCACCGCGCGCACGAAGAGCTGGCCGGACCGGGCGAGGCCGAAGGCCGCGACGGCGGCGAGCAGCGGCATGAGCAGCGAGGAGAGCGGCCCGGACAGCTTGTGCCACAGCGCGGATTCGAGCGCGCCTGTCGGCCGGCCCGCGGCCTTGAGATCGCTGACCGCCTGGCTGAGCGCAAGAAAGCTGCGGCTGTCGGCGTCGACATCGGCGAGGGTGAAGCGATCGGGCGTGACGCCGCGCGCGAAGATCAGCGGCGCCATCGGCGTCGCCACGCCGCGCGCGACGTTGAAGCGGCTGATCCCGGTCAACCGCCACCCGCCCGCGGCCTGGATGGCGCGCGCCGCGCGGACGATATTCTGCAGATTGCCGCCGGTGCGATCATAGACGGTGATGCCGTGCAGCGTCGTGCTCGCCAGCCGACCCGTCACCGAATCGACATGGATGAGGTCATCCCCGTCGCGCACCCAGACATTGCTGACGATGCCCGTCGCCTTGGGAACCGGGCCGTAATCGACATTCTGCCAGGCGGTGAGCGTCGCGGTGGCGCGGCTCACGATACGATCGTTGAACGCGAACGAGATGGCGGCGATGCCCACGCTGGCAAGGATGAGCGGCGCGAGGATCTGGTGGGCCGAGACGCCCGCCGCCTTCATCGCGATGATCTCGCTGTTCTGGTTCAGCGTCACGAAGGTGATCAGCGTGCCGAGCAGCACCGAGAAGGGCAGGAAGCGCGAGATGATCTGCGGCATGCGCAGCGAGACATAATACCAGAGCTGCGCGTCGCCATTGCCCTTGTAGGCGAGGATGTCGCCGGATTCGCCGAGCAGGTCGAGCGCCTGGAGCACGAGCACGAGGGCGGCGAGCACGGCCAGGGTGCGCACGAGGAAGGTGCGCGCCAGATAGAGGCTCAGCGTGCGGGAGGGAAAGAAGCTCGGGACCATCAGCGGACTATGCGAATACCGGCGAAGGGAAGAAGGCGGCGCACGAATATCCATGCCTTGGCAGCAGCCCGCTCCAGCGCGCCGATCGGCTGGCCGCCGGGCTTGTGCGCCAGCGTGGAATACATCCACCAGATGAGCGCCGCGAACAGGAGGAAGGGCGTCCATAGCGCGATGAGCGGATCGATCTTGCCGAGGCTGGCGATCGCCTGCGCATATTCGTTCACCTTGTGATAGGTGACGATCATCACGATCGACAGGAAGACCCCGAGCGCCGAAGAAGAGCGTTTGGGCGGTACCGCCAGCGCCACCGCGAGCAACGGCAGCAGCAGCATCGTCGCCACCTCCACCATGCGGAAATGGAAGGCGGCGCGGGTGGCGGCGCGCAGCTTCGGCTCGGTGCTGCCGTCCTTGCCCAGCTTCACCAGCTCGGGCAGGGTCAGCTCCTCGTCGGCACTGCCGCGCTTGCGGAACGCCTCCATCTTCGGCAGGTCGATCGGCAGATCGTGGGCGACGAAGCTCAACACGCGCGGTGTCTTGAATCCGGGCGCATTGTGCACGAGCACGCCGTTCTGCAGGCGGAAGATGATGGTATCGGGATCGTCCGTCGCCAGGAAGGTGCCTTTGTCCGCGGTCACCGCCAGCGATTTGCCGTTGGGAGCATCCGTCATCACAAAGATGCCGGACAGGTCCCGGCCGCCATTCTGGCTGTGCTCGATGCGGATCGTCATGTGCCGGCCGAGCTTGGTGAACTCGCCGACCTTGATCGTGGCGCCGAGCGCGCCCGTTCGCAGCTCGAAGCGCAGCCCCTCATAGGCGTAGCGTGAATAGGGCTGCACGAAGCCGACGATCAGCAGATTGAGGACGGCGAGGCCGATTGCATAGAGATAGGGCACGCGCAGCAGGCGGCCATAGCTGTTGCCCACCGCGCGCAGCACGTCGAGCTCGGAGGAGGTGGCGAGGCGGCGGAAGGCGAGCAGGATGCCGAGCATCAGCCCGATCGGGATGCCGAGCGAGAAATATTCCGGGATGAGATTGGCGAGCATGCGCCACACGACGCTCACCGGGCCGCCCTGCGCCGCCACGAAATCGAACAGGCGCAGCATCTTGTCCAGCACGAGCAGCATGGCGGCGATCACCAGCGTGCTGAGCAGCGGCACCACGATCAATCGGGCGAGGTAGCGATCGACGAGGGTGAAGGATCTCAAATTTCAGACGCCTCATCACCATGTTTTGGCCGCAAACGCGACCGATCTAACGGATCACATGGGGGCTGGGCGTTCCAGGCCATGCGTTTGCGCATGCCTATAGCTTCCGCAAGGTGAGAGGTCATGTTGAAACTGAAGTCCGCCGCCGCCCTCGCGATCGTCGCATTCGCGGCCCCGATCGCGAACGCGCAGGCGGCGATTCTCGGCCCGAACGTGGCGGCCTGCCAGGCGAGCGCCCGGCAGGCGGCGGCGCTCGTCGTGGTCGACGGATTCAAGAATCGGGAAGGCACGGTGCGGGTGCGCGCCTTCCCGGCCAGTTCGCCCGATCTGTTCCGCAAGGAAGGCCAGATCGATCGAATCGTCGTGCCGGTGCCGGCGCACGGCAAGGCCGCGATCTGCGTGCCGCTGCCGCGCCCGGGCCAATATGCGTTCGACGTCCGCCACGACGCCAACGACAATGGCGATACCGACAAGGCCGACGGCGGCGGCTTCTCGGGCAATCCCAAGATCAGCTTCTGGCAGGTGGTGAGCAAGAAGCGTCCGGCGGTGCGGGACGTGGCCGTGGGCATCGGCAACGGCGTAACCCCGGTGCCGGTCACGTTGAATTACATCCAGGGCCTCTCCGTGGGTCCGGTCAAGACGGCTGAACGGTAAGGAATGGCCCGCGTCGCGCTTCTTTCCAATCCCCGCTCGACGGGCAACCGCGCGATGCTGCCGCGCGTGCGCAGCTTCTGCGCGCAGCACAGCGACATCTTCCATTACGAGGTGGAGAGCGTCGACCAGATCGGCGAGGCGCTGAAGACGATCGCACGCGTCGAGCCCAAGGTGCTCGTCATCAACGGCGGCGACGGCACCGTCCAGGCGACGCTGACCGAACTCTATCATGGCGGCCATTTCGGCGACAATCCGCCGCCCGTGGCGGTGCTGCCCAACGGCAAGACCAACCTGATCGCTCTCGATCTCGGCGCGGTCGGCGATCCGCTCGAGGCGCTGGCGCGTGTCCTGGAGCTGGCGCGCGAGGACGTGTCCGACCATGTCGTCGCGCGCGAGCTGATCGCGCTTTCCGATGGCGAGGCGAACAGCCGGCCGGTGCTGGGCATGTTCCTGGGCGGCGCGGGCCTCGCCGATTCCATGCTGTTCTGCCGGCACAAAATCTATCCGCTCGGCTTGCCGAACGGGCTCAGCCATCTGCTGACGCTGCTGGCGGTGCTGCTTTCGCTGTTCCTCGGCCTGCGTGCACAGTTTCTGCCTCCGCGCGCGCGGCCGGTGCGGGTGTCCGTCACCCGGCAGGGCGTGCTTTCGGGGCGCTTCGCGTTGCTCATCGTGACCACGCTGGAGCGGCTGCTGCTGGCTGGCGATACGCGCGTCCAATCCGAGAAGCGCGGCGCGCTGCAGCTGGTCGCGGTCGATCAGCGGCCGCTCGCGCTGATCCGCGCGATCGTGGCGGGCATCTTCGGGCGCCTCGGCCGCACCCATTTCTCGGGTGTGCATCTCGGCCGCGGCGACGAGATCCGCATCGAGGGAGAGAATAGCAGCGTCATCCTCGACGGCGAGCTGTTCGAGGCGGGGCGGGGGCGCCCGATCGTGCTGACCCAGACCGCGCCGGTTCCCTTCCTGCGCCTGGCGGCCTGAGCGGGGTGTCGATGGATTCGCTGGCCGAGCTCGTCGCCGAGGAGCTGGCCCAGCCGGTCGATCCGCGCGTGTCCGCGATGGCGGCAGCGATCGCCGAGCGCCACGGTGCCGCATCGCGTGCGGTGCTGTTCTACGGATCGTGCCTGCGCGCGCAGCAGCTCGACGGGCTGATGCTCGATTTCTACCTGATCGTGACCGACTATCGCGCCGCTTACCGCGGCGGCTGGCTGGCCTTCGCGAACCGCTTGCTGCCGCCCAATGTCTTCCCGTTCGAGCATCAGGGGCTCGCCGCCAAATATGCGGTGCTGAGCGAGGCCGATTTCGCGCGGCTCGCCTCGCGCGGAACGCGCAACGTCTCGGTCTGGGCGCGCTTCGCCCAGCCTTCCCGGCTCGTCTGGGCGGCGCATGAGCCGGCGCGGCGCCGCGCGGTGGCGGCGGCGGCGGAGGCGGCGCCGGCGCTGCTCGCCGCGGCGCGGCCGATGCTGCCCGATCGCATCGATGCGCTCGCCCTGTGGGCGCGTGCCTTCGACCTCACCTATGCGGCGGAGCTGCGCGCCGAGCGCGGCGGACGCGCCGCGTCGGTGGTCGAGGCCGATCCCGAGCGCTATCGCCGCTTCACGCCCGCAGCGCTGATGGCCGCCGACGAGGCCGTGCGGATCAGCGCGAGCGGCGAGGTTCATTTCATCCATGCGCTGACGCCCGAGCAGCGCGCGGCCGGCGCGCGGGCCTGGGCGCGGCGGCGCTTTGAAGGCAAGGCGCTGACCTTGGCGCGGCTGGCGAAGGCGAGCACCACCTTTGCCGGCGGCATCGATTATCTCGCCTGGAAGATCAACCGCCATGCCGGCACCGCGATCGAGATCCGGCCCTGGCAGCGCCGCTTCCCGATCCTCGGTGCGATCGCCCTGTTGCCGCGGCTATGGCGCAAGGGCGCAGTGCGCTGAGCCCGGCGAGGCCGTCAATCCGGTCCCGGAGCTCCTGGCGCGGCGGATCTTCGATGCATGCTGCGCGTGCGATGCCGCCATCTTCTTCGCCAGGCGTCGCGACGGGATGAATCTCGCCGTCCGCAGCAAGGCGCAAGAGATGTTGCGATTTGCTCAAGATAGAACCGATATGGCGTTAATTCTTGGAAGGGTAATCCCCTTTTGGGAATTCTATTAACTAAACGATAAGCTTTAATCTCAATTGTAATAGTAAGAGAGGCGGAGACGTGAGGCCGACAATTTACGTAGACGTGCAAGGCATTGGCTAAGCTTCTGAAACAGGGCCAGTTCGTCGGGATCGCTCACGCGATGCTTTCGGGATTGACCAGCGCTACGCCCGCAAATCCCGTCCTCGCCCGAGCAAGGTGGATGGCGCTCCCGCCGCTCATCCACCTCATGCATTTCATGCTCGTGGCCAATAGCTGGATATTGGCGCTCGATTGCCTTCCCCTCGCGCCCCCTGTGCTGGTCCTGAGCTGTCCACTCCTGTTCAGCGGCTTCTGGGTGTCGAGCCTCATCCTGCTGCGACGCGCGCACAGCGATCGGGCGACGGATTCGAGCATCGCGCGCGCGCTTGTGCGGATGACCTGGTCGGTCGGTCTGTTGCCGCTGATCTTCTCGGTCTGGGCAATGGCGCTGTATTATTATGGCGACGCGCAGGATCAAGGCCATGTCGCCTTCTACCTTATGGCGTCGATGCTGGGCTTCGTCTTCTGCCTGGCGCATCTGGAGACTCCCGGCCTCGTTCCCACCGTGATGGCCAACACCTTGTTTGTCGGCTTCCTGCTCACTCGCGGGCAGGAGAGCGCGGTCATGATGGCGATCAACGTCGCGCTGATCATCGTTCCGGTTCTCATCGTCGTTCATAAGCAGAAGCGTGATTTTGGGCGGATGGTCACCGCCCAGGCCGACGCGCAGGCGATGATCGCACGTCTCCGCCAGAAGGAGAGGGAGCAGAGCCGGCTGCTGCACATGATCGACGACATGCCGGTCGCGGTCATGACGGTGGAGCCTGACGATCTCAGCATCAACTATCTCAACGGCACCTCGAAGCGGCTGATCGAGCGGATCGAGCATCTGCTGCCGATCAAGGCCGCGGACATGCTCGGTACGCCGATCGACCTCTTCTATGCCGATCCTGAGCTCCAGCATCGCTTATTCACCGATCCTGCCAACCTCCCGCACAAGGCCCGCATTCAGCTCGGCCCGGAGAAGATCGATCTCAAGATCACCGCGGTAACCGACGATGAGGGCGCCTATGTGGGCCCGATGCTGAGCTGGGCGATCGTGACCAAGGAGGTGGAGGCCGAGAATCAAATCCTCCAGCTTGCTCATTATGATGCGTTGACGGGGCTGGCCAATCGCAACAGCCTCCACCGGGAGCTCGAGGCGAGGCTCGCCACGCCGGACGCGCAGGCGGCCCTCCTGTTCATCGATCTCGACGGCTTCAAGCGCGTCAATGATACCAAAGGGCATCATGTCGGCGATCTCCTGCTTCAGCAGGTCGCGGCCCGGCTGCGCCTCCAGTGCGGAGCGCCGGGCACCGTGATCGGGCGGCTCGGCGGGGACGAGTTCGGCGTGCTGCTTTCCGGCAACGATATGGCGCAGGTGCAGGCATTGGCGGCGACGCTGATCGCCGAGCTGGGCGAGCTCTATCATCTCGGCGAGACAGGTCAGGCGCGGATCGCAGCTTCAATCGGCATCGCCCTTGCCCCGATGCACGGCGACAACGCCGAAACGCTGCTCATGCGGTCGGATATCGCGCTCCATGCCGCCAAGGCGGCGGGCAAGGGGGTAGCATGCCTGTTCCGCCCCGAAATGGAAGAGAGCATCCATGAGCGGGCCCATATGGAGGCCCGGCTCCGCGCTGCGTTGGAAGCCGAGGAGGGGCTGTTCGTTTTCTACCAGCCGATCGTGTCCGTCGACACGGGGAAGGTTACGGCGCGCGAGGCCTTGATACGCTGGCACGATACCGAGCGGGGCTGGCTGCCGCCCGCTGAGTTCATACCGATCGCGGAGGAAAGCGGCCTGATCGACATGCTCACCGGTTTCGTGCTCCGGCGCGCCTGCCGCGATGCGGCCGAATGGCCGGAGAGCGAACGCGTTGCAGTCAATATTTCGGCCGCGCAGCTCGGAAAGGGAACGATCGCGCAGGTCCTTTGCTCGGCGCTCGCCAGCGCCGGGCTGCGACCCGATCGTCTGGAGGTGGAGGTGACCGAGACCGCACTGCTGGGCGACGAGGGAGACAGTATCGCCGATCTGTGCGCGCTTCGCGCCCTCGGAGTGAGGCTGGCGCTAGACGATTTCGGCACCGGCTATTCCTCGCTCGCCCATCTGCGCGCCTTCCCGTTCGACAAGATCAAGATCGACGGAAGCTTCGTGCGCGACGCAGTGACGCGTCCGGACTGCGCGGCGGTGGTCAAGGCTATCGCCGATCTGGGCAAGCGGCTGGGCGTCGCTGTCGTCGCCGAAGGGGTGGAGACGCAGGCTCATCTCGATCGCGCGCTCGAAGAAGGATGTTCCGAGGTGCAGGGCTATCTTTACGGCTATCCCCGGCCGAGCGAGGCCGACGCACCTCAGGTCGCCCGCCTGGAAGCGCCTGCGGGCGGCACCGGCTCCGCCGTCTGATCTTCCTCCCTCTGGTTCGCTCTATGCCGTCTGCCGGGCGTGAATGCCGCCGCGGGTCTGGATGCCCCAGTTCGACCGGCCGGTGAGGAAGGTCCACCATCCCCAGGCGGCGGCGCCGTGGCGGATCAGCTGGAAGCTGAACGGCTCCAGCAGCGAGGCGAGGATGGCGAGCGGCGTGCTCGCCTCCGGGGCGCCCGTCCAGCGCCGATAGATGCGCAGCGACCAGAGGTGGAAGCCGAGATCGATCAGGATCTTGACCAGGATCACCAGCAGCACGGGGCCTACGATCTGCGTTCGCCCCGTCGCCAGGAAAACGACCAGCAGCGCGAAGGCGGCAAGGCCGTAGATCGGCTGGAGCGTATCGAGCGCCTTGACCGGCAGCATCGCCGTGCCGAGCAGGCCGAAGCGCCGGTTGCCGACCATGTCCCGGTTCCAGTGCTGGGTCTGGAGGAAGCCGCCGAACCAGCGCCGCCGCTGGCGCAGAAAGGCGCCGAGCGTGCCGGGCGCATCGGTCGTCGCCCGCGCTTCGCCGATCACGCGCACCCGCCAGCCGAGGCCGCGATCGGCCGAATGGCGGTGCAGCCGGTGGATCAGCTCATAATCCTCGACGAGGCATTCCGGATCGAAGCCGCCCACGTCGATCACCGCCTGCCGGCGGAAGGCGGCGCAGGCGCCGGAGATCAGCAGCAGCCCGTTTAGCCTCTCCCAGGCGAAGCGCGAGAGGAAGTTTCTAACATATTCATAGCGCTGGAACCATTGGAAGAAGCGGCCGGAGGGGCTGCGGTCGCAGACCGGATCGAGCACGCCGGTGGCGGCGACGAGCGCCGGCTCGGCGGCGAAGGCGCGGCGCATCGCACCGACGGCCTTGGGATCGAGCAGCGTGTCGGCATCGACGGTGAGCACGATCTCCGTGTCCATGAGCGGCAGCGCGGCGTTGAGCGCCCGCGCCTTGCCGCCGTGCGGCAGGCGCAGCCAGCGCAGCGTCGGCGCCACCGTGCTCGGCGGGCTGACGAAGCCGGCCTCCGGCGGCAGCAGGCCGTAGCGGTGCAGCATCACACGGCGGCTCTCGTCGGTCGAGCCGTCGTCGGCGAGCAGGATGGCGTCGGGCGGATCGTCCGAGGCGAGCAGCGTGTCGATCGTGACGGCGAGCACGCCGGCCTCGTTGTGCGCGGCCACGATCACGCCGAGCGACGGACGAGCGGCGCCGGCCGGCACGGGCGGGAGCGGCCGGGCGAGGATGCGCACCTGCCAGAAGGTGAAGGCGAGCAGCGCGGTATCGTAGAGGATGTAGACGACGCCGGTCGCCCAGGCGCCGATTCCCTGGCGGATGAAGGCCTGGGCGAAGAGGAGGATGAGGAAGAGCGCGACGGACGCGGAAATCAGCCGGGCGACGAGCGGCACCGGACGGGGATTGAGGCGCGGCGAACAGGCCGCGAAGGCGGTTTCGAGCGAGGACATGAGCAGCATTTACTCCGCGCAACCTTAACCGTGGCGCGCGGCGGGGAATCTAGGTGCTGCGCTGCGGCATGGCCAGCCCCCCGCCATGGCGCGGTCGACGAGCGGCCCGATTTCCGCTTTCGCCGGACGTTGCGAGACCATAACATCACATGCGTCGATCCACATGAGGAACCTTATGGCGGCGATCCTGAAATACAGCCGTACCGCGATCATCCTGCACTGGATCATCGCGCTGCTCATCATCGTGAATGTCGGTCTCGCGCTCAGCTGGCCCTACGTAGCCGACGAGAATGTCCGGCCGCTGATCGACAACCACAAGTCGATCGGCATCACCGTGCTCGGCCTCGCGCTGCTGCGGCTGCTGTGGCGCATCGGGCATCGTCCGCCGCCCTTCCCGGAAGGCTATGCCGGCTGGGAGAGATGGAGTGCCCATGCGGTCCATTGGGGCCTTTATCTGGTGATCTTCGCGATGCCGCTGTCCGGCTGGATCATGGATTCGGCGTGGAAGGATGCCGCCACCCATCCGATGTATTTCTGGAACATGTTCGAATGGCCGCGCCTCGGCTTCATCATGGGCTTGCCGCCGGCGACGCGGGAGACGGTGCACGACGTCTTCGGCGAGATGCACGAGATCGTCGCCTACATCCTCTATCTGCTGCTGTTCCTTCACGTCGCCGGCGCGCTCAAGCATCAGTTCGTCGACAAGGAGCCGGAATTGCAGCGCATGGGCATCGGGCGCTGAGCGGTTTGCCCCTGGCCTGAGGCGACGACCCGCGGCGCGGCCGATCAGCCCTGCTGCTCGGCGAGGAAGGCTTCGGCGGTCTCCGGCGGGTGGCCCGCCTCGGCGATGATCCGGCGGGCGAGCGCGGCAGCCGCCGGACGGGGCCGCACCGGTGGACGATCGAGCCAATAGGTGCCGGAGCTCGGCACGGTGCGCGAATCGATCGGCACGACGCGGCCCTGGGCCAGCGCGGGGCCGATCATCGATGGCCGGGCAAGGCCGATGCCGAGGCCGCCGGCGATCGCCTCCACGGTGATGTGATAATCCTCGAAACGGCGATCCTGCCGCCGCGGCCGATAGTCGATTCCCTGCAGCTCGAACCATCGGCGCCAGTCCGCGGCCTCGCTGTCGTTGACCAGGGGATGCGCGAGCAGCCGCTCCGGCGCGCCCGCGCCGACGCGGGCGGCGAGCGCGGGGCTTGCGATCGGGTAGCATTGATCGTGGAGCAGCGGCATGCCGATCCGGCCCGGCCGCCGGCCATGGCCCCAGCGGATCGCGAGATCGATCGCCTCGCCGGTGAGCTCGGCGGCACGATCCTCGATCAGCAGGTCGATCCGGAGCGGCGGATCGCCGCCTTCGAGCGCGGAGAGGCGCGGTATCAGCCACAGGCCGGCGATCGATGGCAGGGCGGTGATCCGCACCAGTTCGGCGCTCCGCGCCGTCTGCCAACGGCCGCCGCCGCTGCCGATCAGCCGGAACGCCTCGAGCGTGCGCAGATGCAGGCGCGCGCCTTCGCGCGTGGTCACGACGCCGCGGCCGTGCCGTTCGAACAGCCGGCTCCCCATCCAGCCTTCCAGCCGCTGCACCTGACGGCTCACCGCGCCATGGGTGAGGTTCAGCTCCTCGGCGGCGGCGGAGAAGCTGCCGAGGCGCGCGGCGGCCTCGAAGGCGCGCAGCGTGTCGAGCGGGGGAAGGGGGTCCGAGCTGTGAGCCATGTTCACAGCAGCCCTTCGAAAGCTTCGTTTGTCAAGCAGGCTGCGGGCAGGCACATCGGGCGGGTCGCGCGACATCGTGATGAACATGCCTGCCCTTGCGCCGCCCAGGCGGTCCGGCGGGCCGACAGGAGACATCGGGATGAGATTCGTACACGCTTTCGCGTGCGCCCTGGCGTGCGCCCTCGCGACTGGCGCCGGTGCCCAGGCGCCGGCGGGATCCCCGGCATCCGACGCGCCGGATCGCGTCACCCGGACGATGGCGGTGACGGCGGCCGACCTCGATCTGTCCGGCGCGGCAGGCCGGCAGGCGCTGGAGGCGAGGCTGCGTCATGCGGCGGCGGCGGTGTGCCGCACGGCGCGGCATCCGCAGGCCCGGCCGGACTGGGACGAGATCTACTGCGTCCACCGCGCGCTGCGCACGGCGCGGCTCCAGGCTGCGGCGCTGCCGCAGCTGCAGGCACAGGCCGCCGCCGCGGGAGGTAACGGCCGGGCGGGCCGATGAGGCGTGGGGCCGGCGCGGTGGCGGTCCACCGCGCCGACGCGCCCGGTTCCAAAGAGGATTCGTGCCTGCTACCAGCCGGTGCATGGCATCCCCCCCTCCCGATCCTTTCGACCAGATCGTCGATGCGCCCTTCGACAGCGCGCTGTCCGAACGCTATCTCGTCTACGCGCTCTCGACGATCACCGCGCGTTCGCTGCCCGATGTGCGCGATGGGCTGAAGCCGGTGCATCGCCGGCTGCTCTGGGCGATGCGGCTGCTCCGCCTCGATCCCGCCGCGGCCTACAAGAAGAGCGCGCGCGTGGTCGGCGACACGATCGGCAAATATCATCCGCATGGCGACGTTTCCGTCTATGACGCGATGGTGCGGCTCGCCCAGACGTTCGCGCTGCGCTACCCGCTCGTCGACGGCCAAGGCAATTTCGGCAATATCGACGGCGATAACGCCGCGGCCTACCGCTACACCGAGGCGCGCCTCACCCAGTCGGCGATCGAGCTCATGGACGGGCTCGACGAGGGCACGGTCGACTATCGCCCGACCTATAATGGCGAGGAGGAGGAGCCGGAGGTCTTCCCCGGCCTTTTCCCGAACCTGCTCGCCAACGGCGCGAGCGGCATCGCCGTTGGCATGGCGACGTCGATTCCGCCGCACAATGTCGCCGAGCTGATCGACGCGGCGACGCTGCTGATCGATGAACCGCGGGCCGGGCTGCAGGCGCTGCTCCAGCATGTGAAAGGGCCGGATTTTCCGACCGGCGGGCAAATCGTCGATTCCGGGGCGGCCATTGCCGAGGCCTATGCCACCGGTCGCGGCGCCTTCCGCGTGCGGGCGCGCTGGTCGGTCGAGGAGCTCGGCCGCGGCACCTGGGCGGCGGTGATCAGCGAGATTCCCTATGGGGTGCAGAAATCGAAGCTGATCGAGCAGATCGCGACCCTGATCGCAGAGAAGAAGCTGCCGATCCTGGAGGACGTGCGCGACGAGAGCGACGAGGCGATCCGCATCGTGCTCGAGCCGCGATCGCGCACCGTCGATCCGCAGATGCTGATGGACAGCCTGTTCCGTCTTTCCGATCTCGAGGTCAGGGTGCCGCTGAACCTCAACGTGCTCGATGCTGCGCGCACGCCCCGGGTGATGGGCCTCGGCGAGGCGCTCTCTGCCTGGCTGGCGCACCAGTTCGAGGTGCTCGTCCGCCGGTCCAGGCACCGGCTGGCGAAGATCGAGGATCGCATCGAGCTGCTCGACGGCTATCTGATCGTGTTCCTCAACCTCGACCGGGTGATCGAGATCATCCGCACCGAGGACGAGCCCAAGCCGGTGATGATGGCCGAGTTCGGTCTCACCGACCGCCAGGCCGAGGCGGTCCTCAACATGCGGCTGCGCTCGCTGCGCCGGCTGGAGGAAATGGAGATCCGCAAGGAGCGCGACACGCTCGACGAGGAACGCAAGGGGCTGACGGCGCTGATCGAAAGTCCGCAGCGCCAGCGGACGCGGCTCAAGAAGGATCTCGCCAGGCTGCGCGAGCGCTACGCGCCCGACACCGCGCTCGGCCGGCGCCGGACGCTGATCGAGGAGGCGGGCCCCGCGCGCGAGATCCCTCTGGAGGCCATGATCGAACGCGAGCCGATCACCGTCATCCTCTCCCAGCGGGGCTGGATCCGGGCGATGAAGGGGCATGGCGATCTCGCATCGGCCGACACGCTGAAGTTCAAGGAAGGCGACGGACCGCTTTTCGCCTTCCACGCCCAGACCACGGACAAGCTGCTGCTCGCTGCGGACAATGGCCGTTTCTACACGCTCGCCGCCGACAAGCTGCCCGGCGGGCGCGGCTTCGGCGAACCGGTGCGGCTGATGGTCGACGTCGAGGGCGAGGCGGGCTTCGCCGCGCTGCTGCCGGCGAGATCCGGCGGACGGCTGCTGCTCGCCGCATCCGACGGACGTGGTTTTATCGCCAAGATGGAAGAAATCATCGCCGAGACCCGCAAGGGCAAGCAGGTGATGAATCTGCGACCCGGCGCGCGGCTCAAAGTGGTGCGCGTGATTTCCGAAGAGGCGGATTATGCCGCCGTGATCGGCGAGAACCGCAAGCTCGTCGTCTTTCCGCTCGGTGAATTGCCGGAAATGGCGCGCGGCTCCGGGGTGCAGCTGCAGCGCTATCGCGACGGCGGCCTTTCCGATGCGATCGCCTTTCGCTTTGCCGACGGCCTGTCCTGGGCGATGGGTGGCGAGAGCGGACGCACCCGCACCGAGGCCGATCTCACGCCCTGGCGGACGGCGCGTGGGGCCGGAGGGCGCATGCCGCCGATCGGCTTCCCGCGCGACAACCGTTTCTGACGCGCGGTCGTCGGAGATCGTCGGAAAGCAGAAATTAACCACTTTGGCGTAGCCGATGGTGGATGCAGTCGACCCACGGGACCCCCGAGGCCTCCGAAAGGCAGGCGGACGAACCATCGGCGCACGCGCCGTCCGCTGGCGACGCCGGGATCGAGACGGGCGGCGAGGATGCCGGGCTGCTCAGGGAATATCTGGATGCGCTGCCGATCGCCGCGGCGGTGATCGGACTTGCCGGCGAAGAGCCGGTGGTCGTCGCCGCCAATGCCCGATACGACATGATCGGCAATGCGATGGCCGGCTTCAATCGGCGCGAGGAGGCGCTGCCGCTGCTGCGGCGCAGAGGCCTTGCCGAGGCTGCGCGCGATTTCTTCCGCAGCTCGGCTGGCGCGCGCGAGTTCGAATGGCAGCAGGGCGGCACGATCAGCGGCCGGCATTTCATCGTGCGGCTCGCACGGCTGCCCGCCCGCGGCGCGCACGAGCGCGGACTGCTCTCGCTGATCGACCGGACGAGCGAGATCGAGACGCAGCGCAGCCTGCGCGCCGAGATGCTGCGCGACAGCCTGACCGGCTTGCCCAACCGGTCCGCCTTCAACGGCGCGGTGGATTCGGCGATGCGCTCGCCCGATTCGGCGGGCCGGTTCGCGGTGCTCGTCGTCGATCTCAACCGCTTCAGCCGGATCAACGATTCGATGGGCTCGCTCGCCGGGGACGAGCTGATCATCGTCGTCGCGCGGCGTCTCGTCTCGGTGCTGCGCGCCGGCGACATGCTCGCGCGGATCGGCGGCGACGAGTTCGGGATCCTCCTGCGCCTGAAGGACGGACTCGGCGATGCCGAGCAGGCTGCCCGCCGCATCCAGGCGACGCTCGCCACGCCGTTCCGGCTTTCCGAGCTGGAGTTCCGGGTGGATTGCGCCATCGGCTGCGCGATCCTGAGCGAGGAGACGTCCTCTTCGGAGGATCTGGTGCGCAATGCGCAGTTCGCGCTGAAGCGGGCGAAGCAGTCGGGCCATGTCGAGATCTACGCGGCCGAGGAAGCGAGCATCGCGCGCCGCCGCTTCAGCATCGAGACCGAGCTTCGCCGGGCCATCGAGAGCGATCGGCTGACGCTGGCCTTCCAGCCGCTCGTCCATCTGCCGACGGGGCGCGTCGTCGGCTTCGAGGCGCTGGCGCGCTGGACGCTCGACGACGGCACGGTCATCACTCCCACCGAGTTCGTTCCCGTGGCGGAGGAATCGGGCCTGATCCTGCCGCTCGGCCGCCGGGTGTTCGAGATGGCGATGCAGGCGCTTGCCGAGTGGGACCGGCGCGCCGGCCGCACGCTGCCGATTCGCATGGCGGTGAATGTGTCGCCGATCCAGATCGCGCGCGACGGCATCATCGAGATGGTGACCGAAACGCTGGCCGCGCACGGGCTCAGCGGCGATCGGCTGATGATCGAGATCACGGAAAGCGCGGTCATCGCCGATCCGGACCGCACCAACCGCGTGCTCGATGCGTTGAAGCGGATCGATACCAAGATCGCGATGGACCATTTCGGCACCGGCTATTCCAGCCTCGCCTTCCTGCAGAAGCTGCCGATCGACATGCTCAAGATCGATCGCAGCTTCGTGTCGCGCATGCTCGACGACCGCGATTCGATGGCCATCGTGCGGGCCGTGCTCAGCCTCGCGGAGTCGCTTGACATGTCGACCACCGCCGAGGGGATCGAGACGGTCGAGCTCGCGGAGACGCTGACCGCGCTCGGCTGCGCGGTGGGACAGGGCTTCCATTTCGCCGAGCCGCTGCCGGCCGACGAGGCCTATGCTTATTGGGCCGAACGCAGCGCCTGATCGACCGCCTCGCGCGCCAGCGCGCGGACACGCGCGGCGCCCGGAAAATCTTCCGCGATCCAGCGGGCTTCAACCGCCTGCAGAGTCCTGGCCACGATCGGGCCGGCCGGCAGCCCCATCGTGATCAGATCGCCGCCGCCCAGCGGCAGTCGGGGACGCTGCCAACCGTTGAGCGCAGCGATAGCGGCGAGATCCCGCTCACACAGCAGCAGCCGGTCGACGGCCTCGTCATGTCCGAGCCGGTAGGCGAGCGCGCGCGGCGGCTGCGCATCATTCTCGCGGGCAGCCGCGGCTGTGAGCCGGCGCTGTGCCGCCTTGGAAAGCTTCAGCCGCGCGGCGACGGCGCCGACCTGCCCGGGGTCGGCAGGCAGCAGGGCGGCGAGGCGGCGCAGCGGATCGGGGGTGATGCCGGCCATTCGCTCACGATCGATCAGCCGCTGCAGCCGGGCGAGGCCATCGGCTCCTATCTCCGGGAGAACCGGCTGCCAGATGCCATGGTCCAGCATCGTCGCGAGCGTGGGCGCCGGATCGCTGATCGCGAGCAGCTTCAGCAGCTCGTCCGCGACGCGCTCGCGCGAGAGCGCCATCAGATCGTTGGCCCGCGCGGCGCAGGCAGCGAGCCCGGCGGCATCCGGCTCGCCGCGGCCGAAGCGGGCGTGGAAGCGGAAGAAGCGCAGAATGCGCAGATGATCCTCGGCGATCCGCTTCAGGGGTTCGCCGATGAAGCGCACCCGGCCTGCGGCGAGATCGGCGAGACCGCCGAAATAGTCGTGGATCCGCCCGCTTTCCGGCTCGGCCGAAAGCGCGTTGATGGTGAAATCGCGGCGGGCGGCGTCTTCCCGCCAATCCTGGGTGAAGGCGACGGTGGCCCGGCGCCCGTCCGTCGAGACGTCGCGGCGCAAGGTGGTCACCTCCACCGGTCCGGAGGGCGTGACCGCCGTGATCGTGCCGTGCGCGAGCCCGGTCGGCACCGCCTTCAGCCCGGCCCGGCGGATCCGTTCCATGACCTGATCGGGGGGGAGCACCGTTGCGCAATCAATGTCGGACACGGGCAGGTCGAGCATCGTGTCGCGCACGGCGCCGCCCACGAACCGGGTCAGGCCCGCCGCGCTGCCCAGCGCCGAGAGCAGCGCGGCGAGCCCCTCTCGGCTGCGCCAGCCGGCGGCCGGCAATCGTGCCTCGCCGCTCATGCCGGATAGGCGAGGCGGCGCGCCAGGTTGACGATGATGCCCGCCGTCGCGCCCCAGATGCGGCGATCCTGCCAGGTGAGCTCGAAGAAACGGCGCTCATGCCCCTGCCATTCCACCGCCTGCTCGACATGGTTGCTCGGCTCGAGCAGGAAGGAGAGCGGCACCTCGAACAGCGCGGCGACCTCGGCATCGTTGGGAACCAGCGCCAGATCGGGCGGGATGACGCCGATCACCGGCGTAATCTCGTAGCCCGTGCCGGTGCGATAGCGGTCGGCGATGCCGATCACCTCGACGGCGCTGCGCGGCAGCCCGATCTCCTCCTCCGCCTCGCGCAGGGCGGTTGCGATCGGGCCGTCGTCCTCGGGATCCATCCGCCCGCCGGGGAAGGAAATCTGCCCGGCATGCTTGCGCAGCGTCTCGGTCCGCTGGGTCAGCAGCACGCCGGGATCGGGCCGGTCGGTGACGGGGACGAGCACCGCGGCGGGCGCGAATGGTTCGAGGCCCTCCGGTTCGTGATCCCGAAAATCGCTGGTGAGGCGGACCGTCTCGCGCCGCGCGCCTTCCTCGAGCGCCACACGCAGCCGCTCGGCGAGCGTCATGCGGCGGGCTCCAGCGCGAAGAAGCTGCCCTCGCTCCATAATCCGGGCGGGTCGGCCGCCTCGCCGAGGGCGATCTCGACGAGCTCGTAATAGACGCTCCGCGCGATCAGCGCGTCGAGCCCGCCGCGCACGTGCAGATAGGGATGGGGGCCGTCCTCGTGCGTTTCGAAGCGGAGCGGGTGATCGGCGCCGGCGACGACCAGGTCGCCGGTGTTGAGCCGGAAGGCGAGGCGGCGGCGCTCCCTTTCGCCCTCCGTCTTGAGCTCGACGGCGACGAACGGCGCATCCTCCACCGCAATGGCGAGCCGTTCGACGGGCGTGACCAGCGCATAGCCGCCGTCCGGCTCGCGCCGCAGGATCGTCGAGAAAAGCCGGACCATCGGCATGCGGCCGATCGGCGCGCCTTCGTGGAACCAGGTGCCGTCGCGCGCGATGCGCATGCCGCTGTCGCCCGAGCGGGTGGGCCGCCAGCTCTCGACCGGCGGCAGCTTGCGATCGGCGGCGCGCTGCGCGATCTCGGCGAGGGTGAGGCCGGCAAGATCTTCCGGAGGCGGGGCGGTTTCGGGCATGCGCCTGGCGTTATGCCATTGCGGCGGCGCGTGCAAATCGGCCTTTGCCTAGCCGGCGAGCGCCGTCTGCCGCGGGCGGATCCTGCCGGTCGCCGCCAGCCGGCGCCCGCCGGTGAGCCGGGCGAGCAGGCGGCGGCGCTCGACCGGACCGGGAACCTCCCAGCCGCCGGTCGCGTCGGCGGTGAATCCGAAGAAGCGGCCATAATATTCGGGATCGCCGATCAGCATGAGCGCCGATTCGCCCGCCGTATCGGCCGCCTTCAACGCGTGCTCCATCAGCCGGCGGCCGATCCCGCCCTGCTGGCGCGCGGGGATCACCGCGACGGGGCCGAGCAGGATGAGCGGATCGGCGGCGCCCTGGGCATCGACGAGCTCGACCGGCCACATCTGCAGCGTGCCGACGAGAACGCCATCCTCGAACGCGGCGAAGGAGAGGTGCGGCACGGCGCGGACGCCCTCGCGCATGCGATAGGCGGTGCGGCCGTGGCGATCGATCCCGAAGGCGGCGTCCAGCACCGTTTCCACCGCTTCGGGTGCCGCCCTGGAAAGGGGAAGGATCTCGATCACTCTGCCAGACACTCCTGCCGCAGCGATGGGAAGACGAAGGCCGGCCACGGCATGTGGACGCCCGGCGCGGCGCCCTTTAGCGTCCGTTCGGTGAAAGGAAAGCGATAATCGGATGAAACTTTATGACGCCGTCTGGGCGCCGAGCCCGCGCAAGGTGCGCATGTACCTGGCCGAGAAAGGGATCCATGTCGAGCGGGTGATGGTCGACCTGCGCATCGACGAGCAGCTCACGCCCGCCTATCTGGCGATCAACCCGCGCGGCACGGTTCCGGCGCTGGAGCTCGACGACGGAACGGTGCTGGCAGAGACCTCCGCCATCTGCCGCTATTTCGAGGCCCGTCAGCCCGAGCCGCCGCTGTTCGGCACGACGGCGGAGGAGATCGGGCTGGTGGAAGCCTGGACGCGGCGGATCGAGGCGGAAGGCTATGCCGCGGTCGGGGACGCCTTCCGCAACAGCCGGCCGGTCTTCGCGGATCGCGCGCTCAGCGGCAAATGGCCGGCCATGCCCCAGCTTCCCGGCCTGGTGGAGCGCGGGCGGGCGATGTGGGAACATTTTCTCGACATGCTCGACGCCAGGCTGGCGCAGAGCGAATGGATCGCGGGACGCCGGATCAGCTACGCGGATATCTGCGGCTTCGTGGCGGTGGAATTCGCCCGTGCCACCAAGCTGCACAGCGCCGAGCGCGCGTCGGTCGCGCGCTGGCACCGGCAGATGGCGGCGCGGCCCAGCGCCGAGGCGTGAATTATCCCCACGCTGCGTGGGGAAGCTTGTGGACAAGTCCGGGACGGGAGCCGATCCGGCCCGTCCTTTCGCATCCGCCCTCACCTTGCCCGTTTTTCGGGCAGAGGCTATCGGCAGCGCGGATGGCATCCGCATTCGGCAATCTCGACGAAACCCCGCGCACGGCGATCGTGACCGGCGGGGCACGGCGCATCGGCGCCGAGCTCAGCCGCGCGCTGGCCGCGGACGGCTGGCATGTGCTGATCCACTGCCGCGACTCGGCGGAAGCCGCCGAAGCGCTGGCGGCGGAGATCGGCCACGCCCACTGCGTCGCCGCGGACCTCGCCGATCCGGCCGCGGCGGCGCACATCCTCGACGCCGCGCGCGGCATGCCGCCACCGGGCCTCCTCGTGAACAACGCATCCGGCTTCGTGTTCGACAGCTTCGAGGATTTCACCGCCGAAGGCTGGGATGCGCACATGGCCGTCAACCTGCGCGCGCCGGCGCTGCTGTCCCAGGCCTTCGCCCGGGCGGTGCCCCATGGCGCGCCGGGGCTCATCGTCAACATCCTCGATGCCAAGCTGGCGGCGCCCAACACCGATTTCTTCAGCTACACCGTCTCGAAATTCGGCCTCGCCGGGCTGACCGAGCTCAGCGCCCGCGCGCTGGCGACGCGCGGCATCCGCGTGGCGGGAATCGCGCCTTCGGTGACGCTCGTCTCGGGTGAGCAGACCGATGCCAATTTCGCCGCGGTCCACGCCTATAATCCGCTGGGCGAGGGCGTCTCGACCGCGCAGATCGTCGATGCGTTGCGCTTCATCGTCGCGACCCCCACCTTGACCGGCCAGACGATCACGCTCGACGGGGGGCTGCGCTTCCTGGCGCTGCCGCGCGACATTCAATTCATGAAGGATCTGGAAAGCCGATGACGACACCCCCGACGCTCGACGGCCTCGTGCCTCCGGCGCTCGCCCCCAAGACGCGGCGGATCATCCTCGAGGATTATGACCTGCCCGTCGACATCGGCTTCCATGCCTTCGAGGTCGGCAATCCGCAGCGCCTGCTAGTGACGGTGGAGGTCTGGCTGGACGAGGCGTCCTTCGCCGCCGAGGACACCGTCGCGGCGGCCTGGAACTACGATTTCCTGCGCACCGAGATCAACCGGATGACCTCCGGGCGGCGCTTCAACCTCCAGGAGACGCTGGTGCGCGAAATCTACGACCTCGTCGCGTCGCGGGCGGGGGTGACGGCGCTGCGCATCTCGACGCGCAAGCCCGATGTCTATCCTGATTGCGCGGCGGTGGGCGTCGAGCTCTCGTCCTTCTAGCTCCGGCTCCGTCCGCGCTGCTCAGCGCGGTTGCCGCATGCGCGCGCAGGGGCCGAGCCGCTCCAGGATCAGCTGATAATCCGCCCGCGTGGCGGCGGCATCCGTCTCGTTCATCGAGGCGACGGCGCGGTCGGGAAGGCGCGGCGGCAGGAAGCAGGCGAGCTGGTACCACAGCAGCGTCTCGGGTCGCGGCGGAGTCGCCGCCTCGTCGACCATCTCGCCGAGCGCGACGGCCCAGCGCGGCTCTTCCTGTGGGCGGCGCAGCACGTTGAGCGAGATCGGCCGACCGTCCTGGGTGGTCAGGAAGATCTGGGTCTCGCTCTCGCCGGGAATCGCGCCGGGCACATGGAAGGCGTTGCCGATGCCGGTGACATGCGGCGGGGCGTCCTTGGAGGCGGCTTCCTGGAGGATGGCGCGCAGGCGCTGCTCGGTCTCGGGCGTCCAGGGCAGCTGGGCGTCGGGCGCGACGAGGCGGAGCGTCCCCGGACGCTCCGGCACGCGCGCAGCGAGCAGCAGCACCCGCGTCTTGCGCAGCTTGGGGGGGCGATTCGATGGGCCGAGCGGAACGTCGACGAGATAGTTCACCTGCGCCTGCAGACCTTCGGCACTGCGGATGAGGGTTTGCACCGTCGCTTCGACGTAAAGGCGGGCGAGGCCGGGCGGCACATCGGCCGCCTGGGCGCCCTTCAGCGGAATCGCATCGTTGACGACGACCACCGCGGCGATCGGAGCGGTGACCGCGAGGTCCGCCAGATCGGCATATGAAAAGGAATTATTAACAACAGGTTGGAGCGGCGTTTCGGCATGAACTGGGAGGGCCGCGAGGGCCGCCGAGCAGGTGAGAGACAAGAGCTTGCGCATGGTTCCTCCCGGTCTTGAGCCGGCGGCGTTATCACGGATTCCCGGCCCTCGACCAGCGCGCGGAGGCTCCGCCCCTATGTGCAAAATCAAGTTTTCTGGCGCGCAACGGGGTGTTGCGTCGTCAAGTCGGGCGCGATAGAGAGTGTCCGCCGCGCGGTCGGTCATCGGGATGCATATGCGGGGACCATATGGATCCTGGAAAAGCTAAAACAAGAGGCAGGTCGCGCTGAAGATCGCCGAGCGCCTACAATGGCGTTTCGGCGAATCCTTAATCCGGAGGGAGTGTCGTTCATTAATGGCTTATGCTGACCAATCGATGAGCTCCCGCCGCATGGTGGCGATCGTGATCGTCGTCCTGTTGCATGCGGCTCTCGGCTACGCTTTTATCACCGGCCTGGCATATAATGTCGTCAAGAAGGCCGTTCAGGATCTGAAGACCTTCGACGTGGAGGACGAGCCGCCGCCCCCCGAGGCGCCGCCGCCCCCGCCGCCCAAGCAGGTCGAGGTTCAGCCCCCGCCCGTCGTGACGCCGCCGCCGATCGTGCAGGCGCCGGTGGTTGCGGCTCCGGTCATCCAGACGGTCCCCGTCGCGCCGCCGCCGGTGATCACGCCGACCGCGCCGCCGGCCCCGCCGCCCAAGCCAAGCATCGCGACGCCAGGCAAGCCCAAGGGTAATCCGGGGGATTGGGTGACGTCCGAAGATTATCCCGCGGCTGAGATGCGCGCCGAGCACCAGGGCGTGACCGGTTTCCGCCTTGAGGTCGGACCCGATGGCAAGGCCACCAACTGCACGGTGACCGCCTCGAGCGGTTTCCCCGCCCTCGACGACACTGCGTGCCGCATGCTGATGCGCCGGGCACGCTTCTCGCCCGCCAAGGACGAAAGCGGCAATCCGATCGGGTTCAGCTATTCGAACCGCGTGCGTTGGCAGATTCCGAAGGACTGATCCTGTCGGGGCTCCGGCCGATCGGTGGCCGGAGCCGCGTTGATTTTTGCCCCCTTGCATTGAATTAGAAGAGGAAAGTTACACCCATGAGCACCCCCGCAGCTGCCGGCGCCGCCGCCAACTCGAATCCCTACGGCTTGCTCGCCGCGCTCCATCAGGGCGGCGTGATCGCGTGGACGGTGTTCATCATCCTCGTGGTGATGTCGGCCGTTTCCTGGTACATCATGTTCACCAAGCTGCTCGAGCAGCAGAAGATCTTCAACCAGGCCAAGCGGGTGCGGGCCGGCTTCTGGAACGCGCCGAACCTGAAGGACGGCGCCCAGAAGCTCGAGAAGAACAGCGCCTATCGCCAGATCGTCGACGACGGCCTGATCGCGCAGGACCAGCACACCAAGCTCACCGATCCGATCGACCAGCATGATTGGATGCTGAGCTCGCTCGCCCGCAGCCAGGCGGCGGTGAACTCGAAGCTGGGCACCGGCCTCGCCTTCCTCGCCACCGTGGGCTCGACCGCGCCGTTCATCGGTCTGTTCGGTACGGTTATCGGCATCTATCGCGCGCTCATCAAGATCGGCGCGGCCGGCCAGGCCTCGATCGACGCCGTCGCCGGCCCGGTCGGTGAGGCGCTGATCATGACCGCGCTCGGCCTCGCCGTCGCCGTTCCGGCCGTGCTCGGCTACAACTGGCTGATCCGTCGCAACAAGGCGGTCGCCGAGCAGCTCAGCGCGTTCGCGAACGACATCCATGGCTACATGATGTCGGGCGGTGCGGTCCGTCCGCTGGCGGCCCAGGCGAAGATCGCCGCGCCGGCCAAGCCGGCCCCCGCGCCGACCAAGGCCTGATCGGATCGCCGGGGCAGGCCTGTGCCTGCCCCGCCTTCGATCCGACCGGGCTCGTCGGGTGACGCGCCCAAGACACGTACAGGACAGGATTTGACCCTATGGCCATGAGTGCGGGCCCCTCGGAAACGGGCGAGACCGACACCCCGATGTCCGACATCAACACGACGCCCCTCGTGGACGTCATGCTGGTGCTGCTCATCATCTTCCTCATCACGGTGCCCGTCGTTATCCAGACCGTTCCGATGACGCTGCCCAAGGTGCGTTTCGAGCCGACGACGACCAAGCCCGAGAATGTTTCGCTTTCCGTGAAGGCCGCGCCCGACGGCAAGTGCGAGATCTACTGGGGCCTGACCAAGGTCGGTCCGCAGGAACTGCTCGATCGCGCCGTCGACAAGCTGAAGAAGGAAATCGAGAAGCAGGGCGGCGTGGGCGCGAAGGGCCTCGAGCTGCCCGAAGCGCATATCCGCGGGGATATCAACACGCCCTATCGTTGCATCGGCGCGGCGATCACCAACATGCAGCGCGCCGGCTTCGCGCGGATCGGATTCATCTCCGAGCCCCCGCCCGGTGCCACCGAGCGCCTCTAGGTTTCAGGAGTAACCCACCATGGCCATGAGCTCAGGCGGCGCCGAAGGCGAGCCGATGATGGACATCAACACCACGCCGCTCATCGACGTGATGCTGGTGCTTCTGATCATGTTCATCATCACGATCCCGATCCAGACCCACGCCGTGAAGCTGGATCTGCCGTCCAACCAACCCAATCCGCCGCAGAACCAGGTCCAGCCGGACAAGAACAAGGTCACGATCGATGCCGCCGGCCAGGTCTACTGGAACGGCACCCCGATCGACCTGCGTACGCTGCGCCAGTATCTCGACATCTCGCAGCAGATGAATCCGATCCCCGAGCTGCACCTGCAGCCGGATCCGCAGGCCCGCTATGTGGTGGTGGACGAGGTGCTCGCCGTCACCAAGCGCGCGCAGGTGGAGAAGATGGGCTTCGTCGGCAACGAGGCCTACGCGAACTACTGATACGCCCAACGGCATTGAACATGATGGGGGCGGGCCTGCGGGTCCGCCCCCTTTTTTTGTCGCGCCTTGGTTCCCTGTCGCGAGCGTCACGGCATGGGCAACCCCATCCGGCTTCCTTACTTCTTCGTTGTCATCAGGCCTGATCCGCGCTCCTTTCGGCGTTCCGCAGCAGGAAAGGCGCATCCTTGCGCTCCACGCAGATAGGGTGAACGCATGGATCCCGGCGTTCGTCGGGAAGGAGATCTTCGCAGCGATCCTTCGCGGCGGTGCGGATTCGCCCGGAAGCGCTCGCTAACCCGCCGGCGTCATCCGCGCGATCCAGCGATAGGCAAGCGCCAGCAGCGCGGCGAACAGGATCGTGCCGATGAGGAGCGCCGCCGTCTCGAAGCCGGCGCCGACCAGCGCGAGCGGCGCGGCGCTGCCGGTGGCGACGATGAGCAGCGCGAGCAGGACGCCGAACAGGCTTTCGCCGACGATGAAGCCCGATGCGAGCAGCACCCCGATGCGCTTGCCCGGCTCGTCGCGGCCGCGCTCGTAGAGATATCCGAGCACCGCGCCGATCACGAGCGGCAGGGTGAGGCTCATCGGCAGATAGATGGCGATGCCGACGGCGAGCGGAGGCAGCCGCAGCAGCCGGAGGCGCCCGAGCAGCGCATCGAGCAGGATCAGGCCGGCCCCGATCAGCGCGCCCCAGCCGATCAGCGACCAATCCAGCCCCTCGCCGAGCACGCCGCGCGCAAGCGCGGTGATCAGCGTCGCCTGGGGCGCGGGCAGGGGATTGGCTGGCTGAGGGAGCCCGGGAACCGCGCTCGCAAAGCCATAGGCGCTGTTGAGCAGCTCGAGTACCGGGGGAATCACCAACGATCCGGCCGCGACGCCGATCATCAGCGCCACCTGCTGGCGCCAGGGCGTCGCGCCGACGAGCTGTCCGGTCTTGAGATCCTGCAGATTGTCGTTGGCGATCGTGGCGGAAGCGAAGATCACCGCCGTCACGAACAGGGCGAAGGCGACGAGATGCTGCCCCGCGTCCGGCGCGGCGAGCGGCTGGACGATGCCGGCGAGCAGGAGCGCCGCGCCGATGATGGCGAGGATGCCGACGCCGGAGAGCGGGCTGTTCGAAGCGCCGATCAGTCCAGCCATATAACCGCAGACCGAAGCGACGAAGATGCCGCCGAGCAGGATGTAGATCAGCCCGCCGGCGATCAGCGGCCAGGTGAGCGGGGCGAGGGGGCCGCCTGCGAGAAAGCCGTGCAGCACGATGGCGACGGGGACGACCAGCGCGGCGAGGATGAGGCCGCCGATGCCGAGCGGCAGATCCCGTTCCTCGACCGGCAGCAGCGCGTTGGCGCCGCGCCGCGCGCGCGAGGCGGCGGCGGCGCTCGCCAGGCCGGACGCGAGCGGCCCGGCAAGCCGCAGCAGCGTCCAGATCGCGGCGATCCCGATCACGCCTGCGCCGATGAAGCGGACCTCGCCGCTGAACACCGCCTGCGCGGCCTCCGCGGCCGCGCCCGGCGTCGCGTGCAGCCAGGTGAGCAGCGGGGTCGCGATGCCGAAGGCGATGACGAGGCCGAGCAGCATCGCCATGCCCACCGAAATGCCGACGAGATGGCCCGCCCCGATCAATGCGAAGGACAGCGTGGCCGAGACGCCGGTGGCGGCTCCGCCGATCCGGAACCAGTTGGCGGCCTCGGCTGCGAAGAGGCGCGTCGCCGCGATCGCGGCGAAGCCCGCCGACGCGAGGCTGCCGCCGATGATCGCGTGCAGCCCGGCCTGGTTCTCGTCCGCGCCCGCCCGGCTTTCGGCGCCGACCTTGAGCACCTCCGCCGCCGCGACGCCTTCGGGATAGGGCAGGTCCGATCCGGTCACCAGCGCCCGCCGCAGCGGAATCGAGAGCAGCACGCCCAATATCCCGCCGGAGAGGCAGACGAGGAAGCTCGGCAGGAAGGGAAAGCCGTGCCACCAGCCGGTCATCACCAGACCCGGCAGCACGAAGGCGATGGCCGCGAGCGTGCCCGCCGCCGAGGCGATGGTCTGGACGATGTTGTTCTCCAATATGCCCGCGCCGCGCACGAAGCGGAGCAGCGCCATGGAGATCACCGCGGCCGGGATGGAGGTCGCGAAGGTCAGGCCGACCTTGAGGCCGAGATAGACGTTGGCGGCGGTGAAGACGAGGGTGATGGCGAAACCCAGCGCGATGCCGCGCACGGTGAGCTCGGATTGCGCGGCTGCCGGTGATGCCATCATTCTTTCCATCGCTGCCCTGGCCGCAGCTTAGCGGGAGATCGGCGCTTGTCGACCGGTGAAGCGGGGCAGCGGCGGCGCCACGGCCCGGCGGGCGGATCCGGCGCTAGGCCGCCGCGCCTTCGAACTGCAGCCGGGCCAGCCGGGCATAGAGGCCGCCGCGCGCGGCCAGCGCATCGTGGGTGCCCTCCTCGACGATTCGGCCCTTGTCCATCACCACGATGCGGTCGGCCTTGCGCACCGTGGCGAGGCGATGCGCGATCACCACGGTCGTGCGGCCAGCCATCAGCGTCTCGAGCGCACGCTGCACCAGCTGCTCGGATTCGGCGTCGAGCGCACTCGTCGCCTCGTCGAGCAGCAGCAGCGGCGCGTCTCGCAGCAGCGCGCGCGCGATCGCGATGCGCTGGCGCTGGCCGCCCGAGAGGCGGGCGCCGCCCTCGCCCATGAAGGTATCGAGGCCCTGGGGCAGCGCGCGCAGGAACTCGGCGGCGTTGGCCGCCTCGGCCGCCGCCCACAGGGCGGAATCGTCGGCTTCCCAGCGGCCGTAGCGCAGATTGTCGCGGGCGGAGGCGGCGAAGATCACCGTTTCCTGCGGCACCATCGCGATGCGGGCGCGCACGGCCGCCGGATCGGCCGCGGGCAGCGGCACGCCGTCGAGGCTCACCGTGCCGGCCTCCGGGTCGTAGAAGCGCTGCGCGAGCTGGAACAGCGTGGACTTGCCCGCGCCCGACGGCCCCACCACGGCGACGAGCTCGCCTGGTTCGATCCGCAGCGTGAAATCCTCGAGCGCGGCGATTTCCGGCCGCGTGGGATAGCGGAAGCGCACATGATCGAAGGCGAGCCGGCCGAGCGGCGGCTCGGGCAGCGCGCGCGGCTGCGCGGGAGCGCGGATCTCCGGTATCTCGGCAAGCAGCTCGGCGATCCGGCTCGATGCGCCCGCGGCGCGAAGCAGATCGCCATAAACCTCGGTGAGCGCGCCGAACGATCCGGCGACCAGCCCGCCGGTGATCACGAAGGCAGCGATCGAGCCGCCGGACAGCGTGCCTTCCGCCACGTCGCGCGCGCCCTCCCACATCACCATGGTGATCGCGCCGAAGACGAGGCCGATGATGATCGCGGTCATCACCGCGCGCAGGCCGATGCGCTGCCGGGCGGCGGCGAATGTTGCCTCGACGGCGCCGCGGAACCGCTCCACCTCGCGCCTCTCCTGGCCGAAGGCCTGGACGATCTTCATCGCCGCGAGCGTTTCCGAGATGATCGATCCGATGTCCGCGACACGATCCTGACTGGTGCGCGAGGCGTTGCGCACGCGCCGACCGAGCGCGATGATCGGCACCATCACCAGCGGAATGCCGAGCAGCAGCATCGCGGCGAGCTTGGGCGCCAGCGCGAACAGGTAAAGGATGCCGCCGATGCCGATCACCAGGTTGCGCAGCGCGACCGAGACCGTGGTGCCCACCACCTGCTCGATGATCGCGGTGTCGGCGGTGAGGCGGGAGGCGATCTCGGACGGGCGGTTCTCCTCGAAGAAGCGGGGGGCGAGGGTGAGCAGATTGCTGTGCACCGCGGTGCGGATGTCGGCGACGGTGCGTTCGCCCAGCCAGGAGACGAAATAGAAGCGCACGGCGGTGGCCAGGGCGAGCACGAGCACGACGAGCAGCAGCCCATGGAAATAGGCGCCGATCTGATCGGGGGCGGAGGCGCCGCTGAAGCCTTTGTCGACGACCTGCTTGAAGGTGCGCGGAATCCACAGCGTCGCGCCGGCGGCAACGGCCAGCGCGATCGCGGCCATCGCAATCTGCGCGGGATAGCGCGAGGCGAACCGCCAGATCAGCGCGAGATTGCCGAGCCTGCGGCGCGGATCGGCGGGTGGACGGGCTTCGGCCATGCGGAGAATACCTGCGAGGGAATGTCGGGGTTCGCGCTTGTCGACGCCCTAGCAGCGGCGGCCGGTCCGCTCAACTCCGGGCGTCGGGAGCGGTGAAACGCCAGCCCGATCGGGGCGTTGTCACGTTGCAAGCAGGTGCCCGGCGCTCTAGATGGAAAGGCAAGCCGGCCTTCGGGCCCCAAAGGAACGTGCATGCTCTACAACGCTTATGAAGTGCAGCGCTCGCTGCTCGCCGGCGCCAGCGCAATGGCCAATTTCGGGTCCGAATGGTTGCAGAACCCCGCCAATCCTCTGGCCTATGCCGGCTTCAGCCCGCTGGTGGCGTCCGGGCTTGATGTCTTCGCGCACGCCGCGGCGCCGCGCGGCAAGCCCGCCTTCGGTTTCACGCACACCCTCGTCGACGGCCGGAAGGTCGCCGTCAGCGAGGAGATCGTGCTCCGCAAGCCCTTCGGCCAGCTCAAGCATTTCCGCCGTCGCGGCGTGAAGGCGGGCCAGCCCAAGCTGCTCATCGTCGCGCCGATGTCGGGCCATTATGCGACGCTGCTGCGCGGCACCGTCGAGCGGATGCTGCCCAGGCACGATGTCTACATCACCGACTGGCGCGACGCGAAGCTGGTGCCTCTTGAGGAGGGGCTGTTCGATCTCGACGACTATGTCGATTATCTCGTCGAGTTCCTGGAGAAAATCGGTCCGGGTACGCATGTGCTCGCGGTCTGCCAGCCTTCCGTCCCCGCCTATGCGGCGGCGGCGCTGATGTCGGCGGACCGCAATCCGGCGCGGCCGAAGACGCTCACCATGATGGGCGGGCCGATCGACACGCGCGAGGCGCCGACGCAGGTGAACACCGTCGCCACCCAGCGGCCGCACAGCTGGTTCGAGCAGAATGTGATCCAGACGGTGCCGTTCATCTATCCGGGCGCGGGCCGCCGGGTCTATCCCGGCTTCCTGCAGCTCACCGGGTTCATGGCGATGAATCTCGGGAACCATCTGATCAGCCATTGGATGATGTTCAAGCATCTCGTCCAGGGCGACGAGGAGAGCGCGGACGCGACCAAGGCCTTTTACGACGAGTATCGCTCGGTCTGCGACATGGACGCGGAATTCTACCTGCAGACGATCGACGTGGTGTTCCAGCAGCATCTGCTTCCGAGGGGCGAGATGAAGCATCGCGGGCGGACGATCGATCTTTCGGCGATCACCGATATCGGCCTCCTCGCCGTCGAGGGCGAGCGCGACGATATTTCCGGCCTCGGCCAGACCAAGGCAGCGCTCACCATGTCGAAGGGCCTGCCCCGGACGTTCAAGAAATATTATATGGCCAAGGGGGTCGGCCATTACGGGATCTTCAACGGCCGCCGCTGGCGCGAGACGATCGCGCCGGTCGTCGAGGATTGGATCGCGGCGCATGCGGCTTAGCGGGAGCCTCCTCCCGCTGATCGGGGCGGTGCTGCTTGCCGTGCCCGCCGGGGCGAGCGTGACGCCGCCCAAACCGAGCGTCGCCAAGCCGCGGGATCGCAGCGAGGCCGTACGCGCCGTCGCGGCTGCCGCGCTGGAGCGGGCGCAGGCGAACGATTGCCGTGGCGCGCTGGCCAAGCTTGATCCGCTGCTTCCGGACCTGCCGCCCGGTCGCGACCGAGACATGGTGCAGTTGCTGCGCCTGCCTTGCCTCGGCCCCGCTGGCCGGCCGGCCGAAGTGCCCCAGGTGCAGGCGGAGCTGGCGAAGGCGCAGCCGAACAACGGCATGGTGCGCGCTTTTGGCATCTTCGTCGCCGTCAACCAGAACCGGTTCGATGATGCCGGCGAGCAGCTCGCCGTGCTGGCGGAACAGGATCCCGACGCGTTGCGCATGGTTCCCGGCGCGCTTTGGCGCGCTATCGCGCAGAAGCTGACCGAGGACGACAAGTTCGCGCTGCGCGATCACGCCTATATCGCGCTCGCGCGGGCAGATTGGCAGCCGAGCGACCAGCCCGACCTCCGGGACGCGCTGGCGCAGGGCGCGATCCAGGCGTTGCTCGAGCAGAAGCAGGTGGAGGAGGCGCGCGAGCTGCTGCCGCGCGTCACCGTGCCCGAGCTGCTCGCCGGCATGGCGATGGAGCGGGTCTATCAGCCCATCTGGCCGGATATCGAGGCGCGGCTCGGCCCCAATGGCGGCAAGGCAGTGGATCGGTTCGCGGCGGTGCGGCTGGCGCGGCTGGCCGATTCCCCCAATGATCCGCATGCGCTCCGCGATGCCGTGCGGTCCTTCCTCCTGCTCGGGCGGTACCAGGACGCGATCGAGCAGTCCGCTCCGGCCAGGATCGTTCCGGGCATGGACGAGGATGCCGTGGCGGTGATCCGCTATCGGGCGCAGGCGCTGGCCGCGCTCGGCAAGCGCGATGAGGCCATCGCGCTGCTCATGCATTTCACCACGCTCGATCTCGTCAAGAATCCGGAGGCGGTCGACGGCGTGGTCGGCCTTGCGGAAATGCTCGATGAGGCGGGCAGGGAGGTGGAAGCGCTGAAGGTGGCCGACGATGCGCTCGGCAAGGGACGCGAGGCGCTGAGCGGCTATGGCGCGATGTGGCTCGCACGCACGCGGGCCTGCGCGCTCGGTGCGCTGGGGCGCAGCGCCGAGGCGGCGAAGCAGGGCGATGCCTTGAAGGCGGGCGCCGGCGACAATGAAGCGGCGGCGGTGGAAGGGCTGCTGTGCCTGGGCCGCAGGGACGAGGCGGCGGCGATCGCCATCCGTGCGCTGAGCACGGTGGAGGGCGCGAGCGGTATTGCCGATCAGTTCCAGCCGGAAGGTGCCTTCTGGGCGCCGAGCGAATCGCGACTGCGGGCGATGTGGGGGCCGCTGCTGGCGAGAGCCGACGTCAAGGCGGCGTTCGACAAGGCCGCGCGCATCCTGCCGCAATCGCTCTGGCCCGCCAAGGCACCCCGCGAAATCCCGCATGTTGCGCCGCCGGCGGACGATGCGGATTCGGTCTCGACCACCTGAGGGGATGAGCATCCGTCCCCGGTTGAGCGCCCGGATCGAGCGGTGGCCTGTGGCCGGTGCCTTCGTCATCGCGCGCGGCGCCAAGACCCATGTCGACGTCGTCGTCGCCGAGATCGCGCACGACGGCCTGACGGGGCGCGGGGAAGCCACGGCCATCTACTATCATGGCGAGAGCGCCGAGAGCGTGCTGGCCGAGATCGAGGCGATCGCCGACGTCGTGGGTGACGGCGCGGGACGCGAGGATATCCACGCCCTGATGCCGCGCGGCGCGGCACGCAATGCCGTCGATGCGGCGCTATGGGATCTCGACGCCCGGCGCACCGGCACTCCGGCATGGCGGCTCGCCGGCCTTCCCGAGCCACGGCCGCTGACCACCGCCTTTACCATCTCGCTGGGCGATCCCGCCGACATGGAGGCGGCCGCCCGGCGCGCCGCGGCACGCTATCCGTTGCTCAAGCTCAAGCTTGCCGGCGAGGGCGATCTCGCCCGCGTCGCGGCGGTTCGCCGGGGCGCGCCGGCGGCGAGGCTGATCGTCGACGCCAACGAGGCATGGACGGGCCGCGACGTGGCGGCCGAAGCGGCGCGGCTCGCCGCGCTCGGCGTCGAGCTCATCGAGCAGCCGGTGAAGGCGGGCGAGGACGCGCGGCTCGACGGCATCGTCTCTCCGGTGCCGCTTTGCGCCGACGAAAGCTGCCAGGATCGGGCCGACCTTGCGCGCTGCGCCGGGCGCTACGCGGCGATCAACGTCAAGCTCGACAAGGCGGGCGGCCTCACCGAGGCGCTCCTGCTGGTGCGCGAGGCGCGTGCCGCAGGGCTCGAGATCATGGTCGGATGCATGCTCTCGACCTCGCTCGGCATCGCGCCGGCCTTCCTCGCCGCGCAGGGCGCCCGCTGGGTGGATCTGGACGGCCCCCTGCTGCTCGCGGAGGACCGCCCCGATGGCTTCCGGTTCGAGGGCGGCACCATGGATGCCGCCGGACCCGGGCTGTGGGGACAGGCCGGCGCGCTGCCTGGGCCGTGAGCGGGCTCACAGCGCACGGCACCCTGCGGCCATAGAGCCCGGGCCGGTTCCGACGAGCGGAACCGCGCCAAGGAGACCGACATTGCTGTATCATCTTTCGCTCGCGGCCGACGATCCCCGTCATGTCGCGGGCGTGATCGCCGAACTGTGGGGCGGCCGCGCCTTTCCCTTCCCGCCGGTGATCGCGGGAAGCTGGATCGCGATGGCCGGCGACGAGCGGCGCACCGCGATCGAATTCTATCCGAGCGGAACCGAGCTGCGCGAGGCGCCCGGCGACGCCGATGCCTATGGGCTGCTGACGGGCGTGCCCCGCCACGGGCCGACCCACGCCGCGATCGGCACGCCGCTCGATGCCGAAGCGGTGTTCGCGATTGCCGGGCGGGAGGGCTGGCCGGCGAAATATCGCAGGCGCGGCGACATTTTCGGCGTGATCGAGCTCTGGATCGAAGGTTGCCAGATGATCGAGGTGCTGACGCCCGAGATGCAGCGCGAATATCGCGACGGCCTCACCGTGGGGAATTGGCAGCGTTATCTCGAGGTCGCGGGTCTGGCGGCCGGTTGACGAGATCCGGGATCAGCCCTGAGCGGCGAGCGCATCCAGTGAGGCGCGGATCGGGGTGAGATCGTAGCCGGCGGCTTCCGCCTTGGCCGCAAGCGTGTCGGGCGTATCGCCCATCGTCGCGCGGGCGAGGGCCCAGACCAGCGTGGAACGCGTGCCCGAACGGCAGAAGGCGAGCACCTTGCCGGGCGCCGCCTCGAGCGCCGCGCGCATCGCCTCGACCTGGTTCATCGAGAAGCCGGCATGGGTGATCGGGATCGCCGCATAGCCGAGCCCCGCCGCCTTGGCGGCAGCCTCGATCTCGCTGCCCGCCGGCTGGCCCGGCTGCTCGTCGTCGGGCCGGTTGTTGATCACGAAGGTGACGCCGAGTGCCGCGGCCTCGGCGATATCGGCGGGGCTCACCTGGCCTGCGACGAGGATCGTCTCGTCGAGCGTGCGGAACATCGGGCATCTCCTTTTCGGCTCCCCGCGCACGGGGGGAGCGAACATGCCTTCGCTTAGCGGCCGAACGGCCTTGCGTCCACCATGCCGCGGATGTCGCTTCGATCGCCGGCAGCCGGGGGCGGGCATCTGGGATGCCGTTCATCGGAGCGACAGAAACCGTGCCTCTTCCGCCACAGGCGGCGCAAAGAACCGTCGACTCGCCGGTCCGCGGGGAACGATCGCGCGGGCCGGTGCTTCTCCCCCGCGGCAGCGCGCAGGCGCTGCATTTTCGTAAAGTAGCTTACGGGGTATACCGATGAAAATCATTCTGCTCGCATCCAGCGCCATTCTGGCTGCATCCGCCGTCCCGGCCTTTGCACAGGATGCGGCGCCGGCGCCGGAGACCATGAGCTTCACGGGTCCGCGCGCGGAGATATTCGGCGGCTGGGATCGGGTGGGCGTGCGCGCCCGCTATGATGACGGCACCACCCGGGTGACGGACAAGGGGCATACGGATGGCGCGACGGCCGGCGCGCTGATCGGCTACGACTTCCCGATCGGTGATCGGCTGGTGGCCGGTCCGTTCGGCAGCATCGCCTTCTCCACGGCGAAGGAGTGCTTCCACGGCTCCGACACCGTGGCCTGCCTGCGCGCCGGACGCGAGATCGAGGGCGGCGCGCGCATCGGCGCCAAGATGGGCGACAAGATGCTCGTCTATGCCAAGGGCGCCTATGTGAACGGCCAGATTCGCGCGACGGTGGCCGATGGCCTCGATTATTACAAGGCGCATGCCAATCGCGACGGCTGGCGCGCGGGCGCGGGCGTGGAATTCGCGCTCAACCGCCACGCCTATCTGAAGGCCGAGTATGACTATACCCGTTTCAAGAGCTTCGGCACGGACGATCTCGGCGTGACCGACACGCGCGTGCGTTTCGATCGCAACCAGGTGGTGGGGGGCTTCGGCATCCGCTTCTGAGCGATCGTGCCAGGATGGAAGGGGCCGTCCCTGCGGGCGGCCCTTTTTCCCCTGCCAGCCGGACGGGAACGGCCGCCGCGGCGGCCATGTCGCTGGCGAAGAAGCCGTGTCGCTCGCTGAAAACAGCGGGCAACAACATTTCACTGTTTACAACAAATCCGCGCTCCCCCGCGTCGGTTGCACGGGCAAAGCTGAAAGCTCATGCTCCCCCTGCGCAGAGAATGCGTCAGACGAGCCGGCGTAGATCCGGCCGAGAGGGGTGAGGATGTTGCGAGGATCGTGCCGCTCGCGCCGGCTTCGGCGCGTGCCCTCATAATAGTGTCTTTGCCGTTGGACGGGGGCGGGCAGGCCTGAGCATCGACCGATCCTCTCTCCACAGGGAGAGAGCGAGATGCGGATTGGCACGAAGAACAAGGCGCGGGGGAAACTGAGGGCGGCGCTTCTGGCCGGCACGGCGGCCGCCATGATCCACTCCGCCGCCGCCGCAGCGCAGGGCGCGCCGTCCGGCGTGGTCAGCGGTGTCGAGGATATCGTGGTGACCGCACAGAAGCGCGAGCAGAACCTGCAGGTCGTGCCGATCTCGATCACCGCGATCAGCGCCGACGCGATCCGGGCCAACCGCATCCAGGACGTGCGCGACCTCAGCGCCGTCGCGCCCAACCTCACCGTCCGCGTCGCCACCGGCGGCAGCCAGCAGCCCAACTACACGCTGCGCGGTATCCTGACCGGCGGCTCGGCAGCCGGATCGGACAAGGGTGTGTCGCTCTATCTCGACGGCGTCTATGTCCAGAACGTCCAGGGCTCGATCTTCGAGTTCGCCGACGTCGAGCGGATCGAGGTGCTGAAGGGGCCGCAGGGCACACTGTTCGGGCGCAACGCGACGGGCGGCGCGATCAGCATCATCACCCGCAACCCCACCGGCACGTTCGGCATCAAGCAGGACTTCACCTACGGCAACTATGACCAGCTGCGCAGCAAGACGCGGGTCGATCTGCCGCAGTTCGGGCCGATCAGCGCCTCCTTCACCTATCTCCATTCGGAGCGCCGCGGCGATATCCGCAATCTCGGCGCCGGCACCAAATGGGATTACGGCCCCGCATCGGGCGGCAAGCAGGGGGTCTA
>Ga0180222_1000282_pt1 | contig 82476 bp, 93 predicted proteins | sample eDN5th37CKraftOP_FD_151336 | JGI IMG/M metagenome (GOLD analysis project Ga0180222, IMG submission 151336) | Enriched Organic Plus compost microbial communities from Emeryville, California, USA - eDNA 5th pass 37_C Kraft OP (version 2) (version 2) ... | reverse complement strand
ACTCTGGAATCAGGCAAGGACCGAGCATTCCGACAGCTCGGTCCTCCTGATCGCCCGGACCAACAGGCAGGTTGCTGACATCTCACAGGCGGTTCGTGCTGAACTCAAGCGCGAGGGTGTCATTCGTAGCACAGAGGTCAGTATCGAGGCAGTCACGCCATCGGGTCAGGCAACCCACCTTGAAATCGCGGCAGGCGACAAAATCCGGTTCCAGCTTCGCAACGATCAACTTGGCGTCGTCAACGGCACGGTTGCCGCCGTGACCGCCGTCCACGGGGATCCGTCACAAGAACCGGACACGCCCGGCCACATCCGCATTGAAGCGGTCATCGGCAAGCGGCGCATCAGCTTCGCTCCCGCGGATATCTCCGACGAGCGCGGACGAGCCCGGCTCGGCTGGGCCTATGCCAGCACCGTGCACGGCTCGCAGAGCATGACGGTGGATCGGGCCGTGGTCCTGCTCGATCCACAGTTCGATCGCCATGCCGTGCATGTCGCGGCAAGCCGCGCCCGCGACGAAACACGGCTCGTCGTCGATCGCTCCCAGATCGACGCGATGAGCTCTTCCGGCCTGCCGCTCGATCGCGTGCAACAGGCGGATGCGACCTCCGCCGAGGAGCGGCGGGCGCTGCTCGCCGGGCGATTGTCTACCGGGCGCGCCAAGACATCGACGATCGCCGTCATCGGACAGGCCGCTTTCCCGGCGAGCCAAACCGATCGCCCTTTCAACCGGCAATCGGCCGATCGGGCGACGCAGCCATCCGCCAAACCATCAGCCGCCCAGGGGGCCGCCCGATCCGCCTCGCGGGCGCGGGCACGTGGCCACGAGTTGGACTATGGCCGCTGAGCGAGAAATGGGCCACCCGTCGCCCCGGTCGGCCCCAGCGCGACGGAGGCATCCGGACAAGGAAGCCGGCTGGTCGGTTGAATTCGAGATCGACAGCACCCTTCGCGTAACCGATGCCGAGATCCAGGTGCTGGAGACGTATCTGGGCAGACAGTTGGATGCGCTGTTCGGGGACGTCCGCCCATCGCGAAACGGTATGGTTGAGCCCGGCGAGGCGATGAGTCCGTCAATACGGAAGCGGAGATAATGTTCGATCGTCAACATGATAGACCGTCTACCTCGCGCGCTGCTCGGCCAGAGTGCGCTCGCATCCTTGTCCATGTGTGGCTGTCAGACGTTGATGTATTGATTGACATCACGCTCGTTATGATGTATTGAATTCCATCAATGATCAAGGCGCGCAAAATCACGCGAACCCGGCTTGTCGTCAGCCCCGGCTTTGCGGAATTGGTTGTGTGGAAAGTTCCTGAGCCCGTCTCCGGCAGTTCGCACAACTACAAATACCAGCTCGCCTATGTGGTGAACGGCGTCTGCCGCGTACGTTACGACAACGAACGCGGCAAGGACGACCATCGTCACCTGGATGGTGAAGAAAGCCGTTATATATTTCGTGGACTGGAGCGGCTGCTGGCGGATTTTTGGCGCGACGTGAATAAGCGGAGATAGAGCATGCGGACGGTTATCCTCGGCGTCGAAACACAAAACGACCTGACGCGCCGAATCCTGGCGACAGCGCATGGGCAGCGTAAGGCTGGTGACGATCGAATTTCGTTCGAGAACGTCAGCGACCTTTGGCGTGTACTGGCGCCCAAGCGCATGGAAATCGTGCGCGTTATGACCGGGGCCGGCCCGTTGACGATCCGGGAAGTCGCGCGGCGGGTTGATCGCGACTTCAAGGGGGTCCACTCCGACGTGACGCTGCTGCTGGGCGCGGGGATTTTGGAGCGGACAGAAAGTGGAGGCGTGGAGTTTCCCTATGACCGCGTGCATGTCGAGTTCGACATGATGGCGGCGTGAGGTCGCCGCTCACATCAATGGGAAGGCTGAAACGGCGCGATCACACAAAAAAGCGCAGGACGGTAGAGGTTCGTCAATGATCCGGAATTTGCAATCAAGGACAAGCCTTGCCGCAACGGAACGCTCCGCGCCTCAGCGCGCCGCCGTTTATCTGCGCGTTTCGACCGGGCGGCAGGCGGAGGGCGAGGTGTCGATCCCCTCCCAACGCGATCTGACCACCCGGCATTGTTTGTCGAACGGCTGGTCCGGCGTCGATGAGTATGTCGAGCCGGGAGCGAGCGCGACCGATGATCGACGGCCAGTGTTTCAGGCGATGCTGGAACGCGCCTGCGACACCGATCATCCCTATGACGTGATCGTCGTCCATTCGTTCTCGCGGTTCTTCCGCGACGGCGCCACGATGGAACTGACGATCCGCAAGCTTCGCCGGCATGGCGTCGAGGTCGTCTCGATGACGCAGCCCACCGGCACCGATCCGTCTCAGGAGATGATGCGCCAGATCATCGGCATCTTCGATGAATACACCTCGAAGGAAAACGGCAAGAACGTCACCAGGGCGATGAAGGAGAACGCCAAGCAGGGGTTCTGGAACGGGGCCTCGCCCCCGCTCGGTTACAACCTTGTCGAAGCGGAACGGCGCCGGCAGAAGATCAAGAAGCACCTCGCTGTCGATCCTGTCGAGGCCGAGACCTGATCTTCCGCCTTTATGCGGAAGGCCACTCCGAAACCCGCACCCCGCCGCTCGGCATCAAGCAACTGGTCAAGTGGCTCAACAGCCAGGGTTACCGGACCAAGGCCGGGGGGACTTTCGGCGTCGGTCCCCTGCATCATATTCTAACCAACACCGTCTATGTTGGCCGGTGGCAATACAACGTCCGCTCGGCCAAGACCGGCGAACTCAAGCCCGCCTCGGAAATCGTCGAGATCGCAACTCCTGCCATTGTCGATCAAGACCTATTCGATCGCGTTCAGACCCGCCTTGTGGCCAACAATCCCAAGGTCACTGCTCCCCGCGTGGTCACCGGCCCGATCCTCCTGACCGGACTTGCCAAGTGTGCCCATTGTGGTGGAGGAATGACGCAGCGCACCGGAACCTCCGGCACGGGGCGCATCTACGCCTATTACACCTGTGCGAGCCGTGCGCAGAAGGGACCAACGGCCTGCCGTGGCAACACGATCCGGATGGCCTTTCTGGACGATCTGGTCCTGACCGCGCTCCGGGAAAACATGTTTACGCCTGAACGGCTGACCGAACTGCTGTCCGCAATCGCCACGAAGCGTCGAGAACGCACAATCGCTGTTGACCGCCGCCTTGCCTCCCTGAAATCTCAGGTCGTCGATGCCGAAGATCGCCTCAGGCGTCTTTATCGCGGGATCGAGGAAGGCTTCGTCGAACTCGACGATCTTCTTCGCGGACGGATTCTTGAACTCAAGGCAGACCGCGAGAAAGCTCAGGCCGCCTATGACCACGCGGCGGCGCAGACATCACCATCAGCCGCTATCGACCCTGAAAAAGTCGCCGCGTTCAGCGGGCTTATGACAGACTTGCTCGATAATGGCGAAACGCCTGCACGGAAGGCTTACCTGCGTACCTTGGTCGGTGCCATCATTGTCGGCGACAAATCGGTGAAAATCGTCGGCAGCCGGGAAGCCGTCAGGGCAGCCGTACTCGGCAAACCCAACCCCTCCAGAACGTTCGTGGTTTGGGACCGGAATGGCGCGCCATTTCAGAACAGAACTCTGAACGCCGAACGCCGCCGTTTCTACGCTGGAAGCGGCGACCAGCGTTCGTAGCAATTCCGACTTCGATCCCATGATGCGAACCTCGTCGTCGGCGACCTCGACGCGCTGCGCCAGGGCGCGCAGGTGGTCGCGATGATAGCCGCCATCGTCGAGTCGTATCCGTTCGCGGGCTTTGCGGGCGAAGACCTTGAGCATGTCGGGGCTGACGCCCTGATTGCCTGAACTGTCGAGCGCGAGCTGCGTGCGCTCGGCGTCGGCTGCGACTTGATCCCGCAATGCCTTGAGGCTCGCCATGCGCTCTTTCGCCCTGGTGTCGTCCTTGTCGACCATGCCCGCTTCGATGGCGTCAAAGAGACGACCGATGCGCTGGTCGGCTTCCGTGATTCGCCTGTGAAGCTCGGCAAGATGCTCACGGCGGCGCTCGGTGCGCTCCTGCCGCCGGTCGATAACGCTGGCGAGGATGGTTTCCAGCCGTTTGGGCTGGAGTAGGCGGTCGCCAATGTGATCGGCAACAAGATTGTCCAGCTTGCCCATCGGGATCGTGCGGCCCTTACAACCGGTCTTGCCCTGCCGCGCCTTGGTCGAGCAGGTGTAATAGCGGTATGTCTGCCCTGCGCTGCCCCGGCCGGTGGGGAGAGTCATCGCGCCTCCGCACTTGGCGCAGAAGCAAATGCCGGTCAGCAGCGTTGGGCCGCTGGAGACACGCGTCACCATGGGATTGCGCGATTTCAGGCGGGCTTCCACTGCGTCGTAAATCTCGCGTTCGATCAAGGGCGGCATCGCCATGATGGCGACCTCGCTCTCCGGCTTCTTCTCCCTGTCCTTGTGCGAGCGGGTGTTGAACCTGTGCTCGCCGATATAGGTGGTGCGGGTCAGAATGGCGTGGATTTGCGCTAAACCCCAGCGCCCGCCATCGCGGGTAAAGAAGCGGCGCTCGTTGAGATAGGTAGCGATAGCCTTGACGCCCATTGCACCGGACGTGCCGTCGCCTTCAAGGAAAAGGCGATAGATCATCCGCACGGTGTCGGCGTGAAGCGGGTCGATCTCTAGCTTCTTCTTGATCTTCGATCCCCGCTGCTCGGCTGCGACGATGCGATAGCCGATAGGCGGCCGTGCGCCGTTCCAGAAACCTTGCCGCGCGTTCTCGTTCATGGCGCGCAGGACGTGCTTGGCGTTCTCTTTCGATTGATACTCGTCGAACAGCGCCATGATCTGCCGCATCATCTGGTGCATGGGATCGTCGCCCATCTCCTGCCAAATGGCACTTCCAGCATAAATCGATCACCATCCCTATCTGAAGGCTGTCAGGTTTCGACCGAACGCCGTTTGCAGACCGTAGAGGTTGAGCGCAATGTGGCCTATGCTCCATCTGCGTCGTTAAGCTTGGGAGCGTAGGTCTTACGATAATCCGGCGAGACGCATGGGAGAATCCGCACCATGCGCCATTATCATCGGCAGGATTGGCAGAAATATCGCAAAGAAGTCATCGAACTTGACGGCGGCGTTTGCGTGCGATGCAAGCGCGGCCCTTTGCAAGGAACCATTCTCCAAGTGCATCATAAGGAATATTTGCCGGGAAAGCTTCCTTGGGAATATCCGCATGATCTATGTGAAACTCTCTGCAAGGGATGCCATGCAGGCGAACATGGGATTATAAGGCCGTTCGCCGGGTGGGAATGTATCGGCCATGATGATCTTGGCGACCTATCAGGCGAATGTGAATTATGCGGCAATTCCATCCGCCACGTTTTCTTTGTTCAGCATGATAAATGGCCTTCTCTGGAAGTAGGCGAAATATGCTGTGACCATTTACCGGACACGACAGAAGCTAGTGATCATACGGATTCGCTACGTCGTTTTGAATCGCGACAGCAACGATTTATCCAGTCGAAACGGTGGAAACCCGGTGGCGATGGGATCATCAAGATACGCCAGAAGGGAGCGGACCTTGCGGTCGAACCTCTTGGCCAAAAATATCGTCTGCTTGTGAATAATATTCAAGGGAAGCGGAGCTTTTCATCTGCTGATGAAGCAAAAGCATTTGCCTTCGAGTTGTTTGAAAATGGCAAGCTTGAAGCGTTTTTGAAAAAGAAAAGCCTCATACGGTAACGTGTGGACGACGCGCTCAATGGTTATTCGTTTTGATGGGATAGTGCAGCAGGAGACGATAGCCGCCGCGCATCATCTTGATGCCGTGAGCGACGAGGCGGCGGGCCTTGTTCTTGCGCGGGTCGATTTCCCAATCCTCTTTCGCGCCTCTGAATCCGAGCAGCACTTCGGCGATGGTGCGGTAGCTTTCACCGCGCAGGCGTGCGTCGAGCGCGCGCAGGGACAGGATATGCCATTGCCGGAGTTGTATGGGTAGCGCCCGGAAATCCGGTCCCGGTGGCCGACCGTTGAGGGACCGCCAAAAACGGCGGGCTGCATGAGCGCGTAATTCGAGAAAGGAATCCACCGGAAGGGATACGGCATAGAAGGCGGCTGCATCAGGCACGGCCTCGGCCAGCCAGAATTGATGTATGACACCATCGACACGCCAGATGCCATGCCATCCGTCCGGCGCGTGCCGCAGGTCGAGGCCGGACAGATGGACGAGTGTGACTATAGGTTCCGTCGCCCCGTCACGATGCTGCACCGGAGACAGTAGAACCGTTTGCGGTTGTAGGCTTGGAATCCGGAACAGGGATTGGCGATCAGATAAGGTTTCTGGATCACACGGAAAATCGCAAGCCCCAACCGCTGCGAGAACGCTTCCAAGTGGACCTCGCCCGGTTCCTTCACGCGGGTAATTGTCTGGAAATCGCGATGATAATCCTCATGGCGACGAAGATACTCCCATGCGAAATCCGCGGGAGGAATGACCTTCGCGTATCCATAAGCCGCTGTCGCACGCCAATTAATACTCAACATGACGCGCCCTCCATCTACTTGTGACCAACCATTGGTGCCGAGCGCCGCCACATGAGTCAGTTCCTGCCCTTTATGCCTGCGGCCGATCTCGAACGACGTTGAGGTTGCGCGGTGGTTTTCAGGAATTGTGCAAGCGCGGGATTGGAGACGGGTTCACGAAAACAGAATGACAAGTCGAAAGAGGCATCGTCACCGGCGATTGAACGATAGATAATCCGGTCATTTCGGAACCCCTCCATGCTCTCCGGCACGATCGAGATCCCGGTTTCGACAGCGACCAAGGACAGGACCGCGTGCATCCCATGCGCTTCCTGAACGACCATCGGGACAAAGCCGGCTTCGGCACATAGCCGGATCACTTGGACATGGAAGCTACGCCCCTCGACAGCGGGCCATAAGACGAAGTTCTCGTTCGCAAGATCGCTTACCGATATGTTCTTTGCTCCAGCCAGCGAGTGCGAGCGGGGTAGCGCGATGCACAGGCGGTCGGTGTCGAAAGGCTGAAACGAAAGGTCTCCTGCATCGGGAACGGAGGGAATAAGAAGTCCGATATCCATTCCGCCCTCGCGGATTCGCTCCACTTGTTGGGCCGTGGTCGTCTCCAGCAATTCGAGCCGAACTTCGGGGTGGGTTTCGCGAAACGCCCGGATAGCGTCCGGCAGACGGCCATAGAGGGAACTGCCGACATAGCCGAGACGCACGAGTCCGGTTCGCCCTGCCGCCGTTTCTCTTGCGGCGGACACAGAACGCTCTGCTTGCAGGAGGGTTTGCCGAGCCTCCTCAAGAAATACGCGCCCGGCCGCCGTCAATCCCACGGTTCGATTGCCGCGCTCGATAAGCTCGACGCCGATTTCTTCTTCGAGTTTGCGGATAGCCATCGTCAAAGGTGGCTGCGACATATTCAGACGTGCAGCCGCACGATGGAAATGCAATTCTTCGGCAACCGCGATGAACTGGCGTAGTTGGCGAAGGTCAACCATCACATGGTCCCTCGGTTCCGCCGGGATAGGGCAGCGCCAGCAAAGCCCCTGACCAAAGGAGCAGCCTCAAGCTCGCTGGCGCTGAGTCCAAGCCGTGCGGTAGTCACATACAGGCGGCTTCCATCGGGAGACAGCGCGCAACTCGTCGGTCGGGGAACCGGAAGCTCGACGCACCCAGCCAGACTGCCATCAGGCGCGAGCCGAAGAATGGCCGCGCCATCGAACAGCACGGACAGGACATAACCGCGAGGATCGACCAGCAACCCATCGGGCTTGCCTTCGGCAATGTCCATCTGGAACCACACCTGCCGGTTGCTGATTGCCCCTGTTTCCAAGTCGAAATCGTAGGTGTAGATCGTGCCGCGCCGGGAGTCCGTAACATAGAGCGTGCGGCTGTCCGGGGACCAGTCCAGCCCGTTAATCAGCGTGAAGCCGCTATCGCATTCGTGCCACGAACCATCTGGATCGAGCCGGTAAAGCCTGCCCGATCCTTCGGTCAGCGCCTCGTCCATCAGGCCGATCCAGAGGCGATCCCGAAGATCGAAGCGTGCATCGTTGAGGCGAAAGCCCGCTGCCGCATGTGGCGCGGATGCGATCTTGTGCACTGTTCCTTCATTATCGAGTTTGGCAACGTCGCAGCCAAGACCGAGGAACAGATCGCTGCCCCGCTCGGCAACGAAGCCTATCGGCGCGGAAACGGCTGTCGCTTCATTCTCACCCGAAATGGGATCGAACAGGTTGAGTGTCGGCGCAAGTGTATCCACCCACAGCAACCTGTCTCGCGACCGGCTCCATAGTGGGCACTCTCCGAGCAACGCCCGGCTTTCGTGGACAATCGACACGATGCTCATGATCGCGGCTCCACGGCCGAGACCGCGATCCGCGACCATTGTGCGGCGACGGCATCCGCCGTCGCCGCCCGAACGGCAAGGAGATCGCGAGGATAGTCCACGCCGATGGCCTCGACGGCTCGCGTTGCGTGGAACTGTCCATTTGCTGCCCGCATTATCCACCCGCCTTCAACGCAGGCTTCCGAGGCGAGAAACGCCGCGCCCGGCGCAACTTCCGACGGCCGAAGCTCATCAGGCTCGCCCGCGACGCCCCACATGCGCGTTTTCGCGACAGGCGAGATAGCGTTGACGACGATGCCATGCTCGGCGCCCTCCGCCGCTAGAACATTGACGATGCCAATTGCCGCCATCTTCGCGGCAGCATAGGAAGCAAGCCCCTTATGCACATATTGAGGATAGATCGCCCGGCATGAGGTTGTGAGCACGATGCGTCCGTAGCCGGCATCCCTCATCGCGGGCCATGCCGCCTGCGCCAGCCAAAGCGGGGCTTTGGCTCCAATTGTCATCATGTGATCGAACGCGGATTCCTCAATGTCTTCGATACGCTGGTAGGCAACCCAGCCCGCATTATGGATGAGTCCATCTAGGCGTCCATGATCTGCAATGGTCTGGTCGATAAGCGCGTGGCAGCCGTCGCATGTATCCAGCGAACCGCTCGTCGCTACAGCATTGTAGCCATCAGCGCGCAGTAGAGCGGCGGCGTCTTCTGCAACCTGCGGGTCGTTGCCCGAGCCGTTGGAATCTGCACCGACATCATGAATGATGACAGTCGCACCAAGTTCGGCAAGGGTGCGAGCATATGCGAAGCCAAGGCCACGGCCGGCGCCCGTGATAAGCACTGTTCTGTTCTCGAAATTCACCTGACGCTCTCCTTCTCATCATAAAGATGGAGGGCCGGGAGCGATAGTTCAAATATTCTGTTCCTGACGGCGCGATATAAAAAATATATCGCATAGATGGGCTTCACAATTGAGGAAGGGTGCTGGTCGATGAGCGTTGCAGTCGTGCGCCCCTCTGCCGGCCCACAGTTCCCGTGCCCGCTCTCCGTCTTCGCTTTTGAGCTTGTCGACCATCCAGATTAGCGCGCCGTAAATGGCGGCACGGTCGTCGTCGGTCAGGTTCACGACGCCGGATTTGATGACGAGCCCGCCGAGCTCGATCAGATGCCGCGTGCGCCTGCGGCGCTCGATCTCCCATGTCCGCATGTCATGCCGCGCCCGCGCCGCCTGATGCCGGTTGCGCGTCGCCCGGTTGCGTCGAAGCGCCGCCGTTGTTGCCGTCATCGCCGCGCGCAGATCGCCGCGACTTGCTGCGAAACCACGCAGCGCCGCGTTTCGCCCACGCCTCCCGCTTTGCCGCGTCCTGCATCTCGGCCAGCACGACCAGCGCCCCCGCCAGTTCGTCGGCGTTGAGCGCATCCGCTCCAGTGGCGATCACCAGTTCGCCAAGCTGTTGCACCTTGCGGGTCTTGAGTTCTCTGGCCTTGTCTTCCAGCGCCTTCAGTTCGGAATCGTAGTCGCGTGGTTTGCGCAATGTCGCCTCCATGATCTTCGTCTTTTGTCGATGCGATGAAGATAATTGAGTGCGGCACAGAATGCTGTAATGCTGCCGGAACGGCGTGAGACGCGGCGGCCCGTCCCGAGAAATTCATTCGAGGGCGCGCTTATACGTCGTTCCGACGTGCGCTTGGCCGTGCCAATGCTTGATCGCGATGGCGATCTATCATCTTCACGTCAAGGTCATTGGCCGCAAGGCTGGGTCGAGCGCGGTGGCGTCCGCCGCCTACCGCTCGGCCTCGCGGCTGCGCGACGAGCGCATCGATCGCGTGCAGGACTTTTCCAACAAACGCGGCGTCGTCCATTCCGAAGTGCTATTGCCCGAGAACGCACCGGAGGCATGGAGCGACCGCGAACGGCTCTGGAATGACGTTGAAGCCTTCGAGGTCAGGAAGGAGGCGCAGCTTGCCCGCGAGATCGAATTCGCAATCCCGCGCGAGATGACGCAGGCGCAGGGCATCGAGCTTGCCCGCGACTTCGCCCAAGCCGAATTTGTCGATCAGGGCATGATCGCCGACCTCAATGTGCATTGCGCCACCAGCATGACCGTTCGCGCTGAAGAGCGTTCTGTTGCCTTCGACCTGAAGGATTACAACAAGCTCGACCACAGCTATGCGGCGACGATCCACAAAGCGCAGGGCATGACGGTGGACCGGACGCATGTGTTGGCGACACCAGGCATGGATGCCCACGGCAGCTATGTTGCCCTGTCACGCCACCGCGACGGCATGGACCTGCATTACGGCCGCGACGACTTCGCCGATCAGAACCGGCTTGCCCGCACCTTGTCGCGCGACCGCGCCAAGGACATGGCGACGGATTACGATCCGGCGCAGAGCTATGCCGAGCGACGCGGCATCACCTTCCGCGAACGGATGGAGCGGGTTGTCGAAATCGTCAAACAGGTTCCCGAAAAGGTGCGCGGCATGTTCGACGGGCTGCGACTGCCTGCCGATGCCGCACCAGGTTCACACGCCAGCCAGCAACCGCAACGGGCAGAGCCGGAAAGGACCGCGGCGGAAGACCCGGAGGCGGCGTTGCGGAAAGCGCGAACCGACGCGCTCGTGCGCCATGCCCGCGCCGTGGACACGATCCTTGCCGCCGGGGGCGTGGATGGCGCACCGCCCGCGCACATGCGCGAATTGACCGATGCACGCAACGCCTTCGACAAGGTGCGGCCTCACGGCTCGCACGATGCAGAAGTCGCCTATGTCAAGAACCCGGAGCTTGTCCGCGAGGCAGCGGGCGGACGGATCAACCGCGTCGTGCGCGCCCTGCAACTCGAAACCGAAATCCGCACCGATCCACAGCGGCGCGCGGATCGCTTCGTGGAACGTTGGCAGAAGCTCGGCCAGACCAGTCAGCGCCAGTATCAGGCCGGCGACATGTCCGGCTACAAGGCCACGCGGTCGGCGATGGGCGACATGGCGAACAGCCTGCAACGCGATCCCCAGCTTGAATCCCTGCTCGCCAACCGCAAGCGCGATCTCGGCATTGGTGGCGACTTCGACTCAGGCCGCAGTCTCGGCCGGGCATTGGCCTTCACCCACGGTCTCGACCTTGGACGCGGCCGGGGTATTGGCATCTGAACCGTCCTATTCACCGCCGTTCGCCGTCGATAGCCCTACTGCGCCTAAATAGCTCTTGAACAACGATAAATCGCTGCCCTGTCTGGTCTCTGTAACCGTCAGAAACCACCAGCAGGAGGCAACGAGACCATGCGCCAACCAGAGCGTATTATCCGCCGGAAGACAGTCCTTGCCCGCACCGGCCTGCCCCGGTCCACTATCTATCGCAAGATCGCTGAAGGCACATTCCCGCCCCAACTGAAGATCAGTGCCAACGGCGCGGGCTGGCATGAATCCGACATCAATCGCTGGATTGCCTACCCTGCCGGGTGGAAACCGCGCAGCGAGTTCGATCTCGATGTCTTCTGATAGCGAGGGCGATAAGGGGGAGCGGAAACCGGCCAATGACAACCACCCTCCCAGCGGACAGAATGCCGGGAACAAGGCCGATGCCTCGGCGCGACTGGACGCCGTGGTGCTGACTATCGCCCGCCTGATCGGCAGACGGATGGCGCGGGAGGACTTTGCCGCGCGCATCGCCGCCGCCAACGATAACGACGCCTCACCAGAAAAAGAATGACTATGGTACCGCACGCGCTCCCATCGGCGTCGGATATTGTATCTACACTGTTGACACCAATCGCGTGGCACACTATTGTATCAACATCATAGATACAGGAGACGTAACCATGCAGGTGAACATCAAGAAATGGGGCAATAGCGCCTCGGTTCGGATTCCGCATTCGGTGATGACCGCCGCCAACCTGCATGTCGATCAGGCGGTGGAGGTGCGGGTGGAAGATGGTCGGGTTGTCATCGAACCCGTCCAGAGCCTTTCCTATGATCTGGACAAGCTGTTGGCCGGGATGACGCCCGACACCTTCCATGACGAGGTGGATTTCGGCGCTCCTGTCGGCAAGGAAGTCTGGTGATGGCCGCATGGGTGCCTGACAGCGGTGACATCGTGCGGGTGAATTTCGATCCGCAGGCCGGACACGAGCAGGCGGGCCATCGCCCCGCTCTGGTGCTGTCGCCCGCCCGATACAACGGGTTGCGAGGCATGATGTTGTGCTGCCCGTTAACGACGAAGCTCAAAGGTTATCCCTTTGAGGTCGTCATCAGCCAGAACCCGCCAAGCGCCATTCTTGCCGATCAGATCAAGAACCTTGATTGGCGCGCTCGCAAGGCCAAACGCAAAGGCGAGGTAACTGCCGCCGTGCTGGCCGATGTTCGCGCCAAGCTCAAGGCGTTGCTTCAAATCTAGGGAGACCGCCATGCTTCGCATCGCCCTCTATGCTGGCTATTCGTCCGAGAACCAGCGTGACGCTTCCATCGAGAACCAGTTGCGTCAGTGCCGCGAGCGTGCGGCGCGCGAGGGCTGGACCGTGGTGGAGACCTATTCCGACCGGGCCATCTCCGGGTCGTCCATGTTCCGCGCCGGTATCCGGTCTTTGCTTGCCGATGCACAGGCCGGGCGCTTCGACATGGTGCTGTCGGAGGCGCTGGACCGCATCAGCCGCGATTAGGAAGATGTGGCGGGCGTCTTCAAGCGCCTGCGCTTCGCCGGGGTTTCCATCGTCACCCTGTCCGAAGGCGAGATCAACGAACTTCATGTCGGCCTCAAGGGCACCATGAACGCGCTGTTCCTCAAAGACCTCGCCATCAAGACTCATCGCGGCCAGCGCGGGCGCGTGGAGGCCGGAAAGGCCGGGAGCGGCAAAGCCGCCTATGGCTATCGCGTCGTCCACCAGCTCGACGCCAACGGCGAGCCGATCCGAGGCGAACGGGCGATCATCGAGGAACAGGCCGAAATCGTGCGCCGCATCTTCCTTGAATATGCCGAAGGCAGAAGCCCGAAGGAAATCGCCTTTTAGTTGAACCGGGAGGGCGTTTCCGACCTGCGGAATCGTCCGTGGATCGACGCCACGATCCGGGGCAATCCCGTTGCCGGAACCGGCATCCTCAACAATGAACTCTATGCCCGGGTTCTGGTCTGGAACCGGCGACGCTTCATCAAGAACCCCGATACCGGCACCCGCATATCCCCCGTGAACCCGGAAAGCGCATGGATCAGGACGGAGGTTCCGCATTTGCGGATCGTGGACGATGCGCTCTGGCAGGCGGTGCGGGAGCGCCGGCGCGCAATCTCCGCATCCTATGACCCCATGCACGCCAATACCCGCGAGGAACGAGCCAAGCGGCTGCATCTCACCAACCGTCCCGGCACCCTTCTTTCCGACCTGTCGGTCTGCGGCTGCTGCGGTGACCGCATCAGTATGGTCATGATCGACCGTTATGCCTGCCGCCACCATCTGCGGAAGGGGATTTGCAGCAATGGCCGCACCATCCGGCGCGACGAGATCGAGGCGCGCGTGCTGTCGGGCCTGAAAGAGAAACGTGTCGTCCGAAGCGGTCGCGGAGGCCGTGCGCGGCTATGCCAAGGAAATGAACCGGCTGAACCGTGACCGCCGCTCGCAGGCAGAGGCGGATCAGAAGGCGCTTGCCAAGATCGAGCGTGCCATCGCCGGCATCATGACGGCTATCGAGGATGGTCTATATCAGCCTTCCATGAAGGCACGGATAGCCGAGCTTGAGCGGGAGAAGGCCGAGATCGCCGCCCGCATGGCGCAAGCCCCCGCCGATGTGCCGGACATGCATCCCAACATCGCGGCTGTCTATCGCTGGAACGTGGAGCGGCTCACCGAAGCCCTCAACGATCCTGATGGCGGCAGGCGGGCGGCCGAGGCGTTGCGCTCGCTCATCGGTGAGATCGTTCTTACCCCGGCCCGAAGCGCGGTGAGGTTCATGCCGAGCTACGCGGCGAGCTTATGGGTATCCTCGCTTTCGCCACCGATCAGAAGCCCAAGCAGAACATTCGTTTTATGCCGCCAGTAGCATCTTGTGCGGGATAGACACGAGCTTGACGCCATTCTTCGCCAGCTTGCGAACGTAGAACTCCATCTCGAAGTGATCGCGGAAGAACCGGCTGAACGAATGGACCACGACAATATCGAAGGGCGCGGGCTTGGACGTGCCCGCCTCGATCATGCGCTGGAACTCGGGGCGCTTGTCGTTGGTGGCGGTTGCCCCCGGTTCCACATAAGTCTCAAGGAGCTGATAGCCGCGTTGCTCGCAATAGGCTTCGCCCTGCCGCTTCTGGTCGGGAATGGAAATATCGTGCTCGGCCTGCCGGGCAGTCGAAACGCGCAGGTAGAGGGCGGCGCGGGCGGTGGTGGTTGGGCTGTGAATGTTCATGGTCGGCCTCCCATAGCTTTCTTCGCTTTGGGGCGGTCGATCAGGGGTAATGCCAGTTCCACCCGGTCATGCACCACCTTGGGCGCCAGCTTGCGTCCATGCCCCGGTTCAAGCCGCACAAGGCCGTAGCTTTCCATGGTTTTCAGGGTGCGTGACAGATTGGAGCCGGCCCGGCCAGTGATCTCCGCCAGTTCCTCCAGCGATGCCGGGGCTTTCTCGGCGATGATGCGCAGCAGTTCGCGGTTGCCGGCCGACAGCACCTTGGCAAAGGATTCGGTCGAGGTGAACCACACCTTTGGATCGCCGGGCGCGGGTTTTTCCTCGCCGCGCGCGATCCGCATGGTGCGGGCCTTCATTTCTTCATAGTCGGCAATCCCGACTTTCAATGTGGTCATAGGGCACCTCGTTCCTTCAACACCGCGTCCACCGCCTGCCAGAAGTCGGCCAGCAGCGCGGCCGCATCCTCGTAGGCGTAGGGCTTCCCGGTCTGGAGGCGGTGCCGATGGTCCATCGGCTCACCGCGTCTGCCTCGGCCGACCGGATGGGCGTTGTCGAAACCGACCAGCCGTTCGCCCGAAGGCCCGTGAAGCGTGAGCGAGTAATCGAGGCCGTGCGGCTTTTCCGGCGAGGCCGGAACGCGGGTGACGACGAACTTCACCCAATGGCCGCCCTCGGGATCGACAAAGAGCATCTGTCCGTCGAGGTCCAGAAGCGTGTCGAGGCCCGGATCACGTTCCGCGCTCACGTCTTTTTCCTATCAGTATGTGATAGGAATTGCAAGCCGTCATCCGGCTTCCTCGGGTTCAAGAGCTCGTCGAACACATCGCTGAACCAACGCTCGAACACATCAATCTCGGCTTCGGTGACTGGAATGTCCTCCGGCCAATCGTCGGTGATACGCATCTTGTGACCGTCCGGCCCGAGAAATGGCGCGTCGCCAGCTCGCTTCCGAGCGTCCGGCGTGGGGTCGTCGGTGTAGTCGAACAGATCGTTGGGAAGCGGCTCGGGGATCGACTGTCGCGGTCGCCCTCTCCGGGCACGGCGGCGCTCTGCGCACATGGAATCCTCCTTGGTTCTGGCGGGTTCCGGGGTGATGAAGGCCTCGGAAATAAGCGAACCATGGAGGGGGATCGGCGTCCTGTAGCGTGCCGTCTTTGTGTTTGTGCGCTGACGGCACCCCCGCTGTCGAAGAACGCCGCTGGCGGATTGTCGAGTTGTGATCCTGCATTGTCATCGCTGCGGGGCTGGTTGGGATGAACGGTGGAGGCGACCCATCTCGCTCGCGAGCGCAAGCAGGTTGCGCAGCGCGGCGCTGCGGTTGGACGGCGACCAGATCGCCGAGAACGTGATCGGCTCCGGCTCGTCGGCGAACGGCAGGAAGACGACGCCGGACGTGCGCAGCAGCGCCGTGGCCGCGCCAACGATAGTGATGCCGAACCCCTGTCCGACCAAGGACAACAGCGTGCCGCGCCCCACGTCGAAACGAGGATCGACGGCGTGGGCCAGCTTTCGGCGAGGCGCAGAACGATATGGTCATGCGCTTGCGGGCCGGTGCCGCCATGCCGGACAAGGAACCTCTCGCCGACCAGATCGGCCCAAGTGACGGTTGCTTGCCCGGCGAGACGGTGCTGCTCCGACAGGACGGCGACCAGCGGCTCCGTCCAGATGCGGCGGGAATTGCAGTCGGGCAGCTCGGGCGTGCCGGCCACGAAAACTATGTCGAGCATGTCGGCGCGAAGCTGCATGATGGTATCGCGGGCCGTGCCCTCGGCGATCTCGACCTCGATGCCGGGGTGGTCTTCCCGAAACCGCCCGATCAGCTCGGCGAGGAAGCTGCGCGGGATCAGGGCATGGATGCCGATACGAAGCCGACCGCACTCGCCCACCGCCGCCATGCCTGCGGTCTTCACCGCATGGTCGAGTTGGTCGATGCCTGCGGCTATCCGCTCGACGAAGTGGCGTCCGGCCTCGGTCAGCCGAGCACCCCGCGCATGGCGCTCGAACAGAAGGATGCCAAGGTCTTCTTCCAGCGCCTTCACGCGGGCGCTGACGCTGGATTGCGCCACGCCGAGCGCATTGGCGGCGTGGCGGAAGTTGAGGTATTCGGCGACGGCGAGCGTCTGGATCAGCGACGCGAGAGGGATGCGCGATCCGAGTGCGGTCGGCATCCCCAATTGACGATCATTCATCGGTGCTGATCGCCGCCGCATCGTCGTCCCTTATCCCGCTATTGGCGGATTGAGCCGCGCGAAACCTTCCTGCCGCCGGTAGGGCGAATGAGGATAGGGCGCGGTGACGGTGCTGGCTTCGTCCAACTTTGCGACCTGTTCGGGTGTGAGGCTCCAGCCGACCGCGCCGAGATTCTGGCGAAGCTGGTCCTCGTTACGCGCGCCGACGATGACCGAGGAAATGGTCGGACGTTGCAGCAGCCAGTTGAGAGCGATCTGCGGAACGGTCTTGCCGGTTTCCTCGGCGATCTCGTCGAGCGCATCGACAACACGATGGAGGTGTTCGTCGTCCACCGGCGGGCCGAAGCTGGCGGTTTCGTGAAGCCGGCTGCCTTCGGGCAGCGGCGTCCCGCGACGGATTTTGCCGGTCAGCCGGCCCCAGCCGAGCGGGCTCCAGACCATCGCCCCAAGGCCCTGATCTTCGCCCAGCGGCATCAAATCCCATTCGTAGTCGCGGCCGACCAGCGAGTAATAGACTTGGTTCGCGACATAGCGCGGCCAGCCGTAGCGGTCTGCCACGGCCAGCGATTTCATGATCTGCCAGCCGGAGAAGTTGGAAACGCCGACATAGCGGACCTTGCCGACGCGAACGAAGGTATCGAGCGTCGAAAGCACTTCCTCGACCGGCGTGCCAGCGTCGAAGGCGTGGAGCTGCAACAGGTCGATATAGTCGGTCTGGAGGCGACGCAGCGCACCCTCTACGGCGCGGATCAGCCGGAAGCGCGAGGAGCCGGCATCGTTCGGCCCGTCGCCCATCGGCAGGCTGGTCTTGGTCGAGATCAGCACTGCGTCGCGCCGCCCCTTGATGGCCTCACCAAGCACTTTTTCCGAAGCGCCGTCCGAATAGACGTCTGCCGTGTCGAACAGGTTCACGCCGGCCTCTAGGCAAATATCACGAGGCGGCGGGCTTCCGTGGCGTCCGAATTACCCCAATTGCTGAACAGCGGGCCGGAACCGCCGAAGGTGCCGGCACCGAATCTGAGGACCGGCACCTTGAGGCCGGATTTGCCGAGCGGTCGATAGTCCATGGGAATACTCCTTAGTGAACGGGATTGCATGAGGGTGTCAGCGTCGCGTTCCTGCTCGTTCGAATGGCGATCAGCGCCGTGGCGATGGCGAGAAGCGGGAACAGCGCGGCGGTGATCGGCACCACGGCGAGGCCCGCATGGTCGATGACCATGCCGCCCGCCCATGCGCCGATGGCGTTGCCGAGGTTGAAGGCTCCGATATTGAAGCTCGATGCGAGGCTCTGGCCTGCGCCCTCGGCCTTGGAAAGCACCCACATCTGCAAGGGCGCGACGGTGGCGAAGCCAGCCGCGCCGAGCAGGCCAGTGAAGGCGATGGCGGCGACCGGGTTGTTCAGCGCGAAGGTCATCAGGCCGAGGGTGCCGGCGAGCACCGCCAGCGTGCCGAGGATCGCGCGGGTCAGGTTGCGGTCGGCTAGCCTGCCGCCCAACAGATTGCCCGCCACCAGTCCGCCGCCGAAGACCAGCAGGATCGGCGAGACGGCGCTGTCGTCAAAGCCGCTGATCTCTGTCAGCAGCGGCGCGATATAGGTGAAGACCGCGAAGACACCGGCATAGCCGAGCACGGTGGTTAGCAGGCCAAGCAACACCGGGCGGCGGCCAATGGCGCGCAGGTCGGCCCGCCAGTCGGACGTTTCCGGCTGCGTCCGGTCCTGCGGCACCAGTGCGGCGAGGACGACAAGCGCGACCAGCCCGACCAGCGTCACCGCCCAAAAGGTCGCGCGCCAGCCATAGTGCTGACCGAGCCATGTGCCGAAGGGCACGCCGAGCACGGTTGCGACCGTCAGGCCGGTGAACATGATGGCGATGGCCGAGGCGCGCTTATCCTCGGAAACGAGGCCGGTCGCTACCACGGCCCCGACGCCGAAGAAGGTGCCATGCGTTAGCGCAGTCAGGACGCGCGCGGCCATCAGCCAGCCATAGGTCGGTGCGAGCGCGCAGGCGGCATTGCCGATGACGAAGATGACCATCAGACCAAGCAGCACATGCTTGCGCGGCCAGCGGGCAGTCAGCGCGGTCAGGATTGGTGCGCCGATGGTGACACCGAGCGCATAGCCGGAAATCAACAGGCCGGCAGCAGCGATGGTGACGTTTAGCTCCCGGCTGACCTCCAGCAAGAGGCCCATGATGACAAATTCGGTGACGCCGATGCCGAAGGCCCCGGCCGTCAGTGCATAGAGCATTTGTGAGATGAGCTCATCATGGCGCGACTCGACGTCAACCGATCCGGCGAGATGGAGGTGTTCGTTCGTGTGGTCGAGCTAGGTGGGTTCTCGCCCGCTGCGCGAGCTGCACGCATGACGCCTTCGGCAGTCAGCAAGCTGATCGCGCGGCTGGAAACGCGCCTCGGCGCGAGGCTGCTAAACCGCTCGACACGACAACTCCAGCTCACTCCCGAAGGCTGCTCCTTCTACGAACGGGCGACGCGCATCCTCGCCGATCTGGAGGATGCGGAACGCTCGGCCAGCGTCGGCGAACAGGCTGTCGGCCGCGTGCGCGTCAACACCAGCGCCTCATATGCCAATCACGTCCTAGCGCCGGCATTGCCGGAGTTCCTGTCGCTGCATCCCGGCGTCACCCTCGACATTGTCAAACCGACGCTGTGGTCGATCTTCTCGCCGAGCGCACCGATGTTGCTGTCCGCGCCGGACCGCTGAAAAGCTCCAGCCTCGTGGCACGCAAGCTCGGCGAGACGGCGCTGACAATCGTTGCCGCACCGTCCTATCTGGAACGCTGCGGCGAGCCGCGTAGCATCGCCGATCTTGAAGGGCACAACGGCCTCGGCTTCGGCTATGCCCGCGCCGTCGATGGCTGGCCGCTTCGGGAAAATGAGGAAACTGTCACCGTTCCCGCCACTGGCCGGGTGCAGGCAAGTGATGGCGAGGGGCTTCGGCACCTGGCGCTCGCCGGCGCGGGCCTTGCGCGTCTTGCGGCCTTCACCGTGCGCGAGGACATTGCCGCCGGCCGGCTCGTGCCGGATCTCGGTAATCTCGATGCCGGCGAGACGGAAGCGTTCCATGCAGTCTACGTCGGCCAAGGCGGACCGCTGCCATCACGCGTTAGGGCACTGCTCGACTTCCTCGCGGAGAAAGGCAAGGTGAGCTGATCTCCCTACTCGTCTCGGGCGCCCAATGCTTGATCCTGCGTTCGCTCAAAACCAGCGAAAATCGGGCATTCGGCGACGGTGGTGCCGCTCAAAACCCTGCAAGGCCCAAAGCCTTGCACGAAATCGCGGCACGCCGCCCCTTAAAACCATGGTGCCGGAACCGGCCACCTAACCAGTGTGCAGACAACAACAATTTCCAGAAGCGGCCCGACATGGTGCCGTCTTCTTTAATCTTGCCCTCCTAAAACCCGACCCTTTTCGCCCTAAAATGCCGATTCCGGATTTTGCACCGAACGCGCCGATTCCCTGCACGAATGCTGCGAAGAAACCAACCGCCGAAGGTGCATAATTGCGACCGTCGATCTGCAAAGCAGCCGCCGGATTCGCGCCGATCTGACGCGCATTTCATGCCGCTTGGCGCACAGCGAGCGCACCGATGAAGCGCACGATTTCGACAATGGTTGCACCGTCAACATGCGGTCGCGATGAAAGTATCAGGACACCGCAACGGTTTCCGTTCGTCGTCATAGGCGCGAGATTGGAGCGGATGAGCAGCCCGCCGGAGCGACCGCCAAGAGTCTGGCGCAGGCGGGCTGCTCATCCGCAGTGGCGCAGCGGATTCTTGCACTAGCGTACATTTGCCGGATGTTGGGATCAGCGAACTACTTAGCTCTTGGGACCCTCTAAAATCCTGAACCAATCCCGAATTGCAAGCTTCAGACGATCGACCTCGTCTTCCGCTAGCACGCCACAATGGGCGATGGTGCCGCGAAGCATATTGAGCGCTGCCATTACACGCGACACAGCCGACTGATTGCTCAGCATCCCCGCGAAGTCAGACCAGTTGGCACGGATGATGTCTCCAAGCTGGCCGAAGGTCGTGTAGTCGATGTCGTCCTCCGACCGGACAGATACGGCGGCCTGAGCCTCGCGCTCTCGGTTCTTTCACACCTCTTCAAGGACGCCGGGTGGCACGCGGGTGTCCCACCACTTCGCACCGTGTGCAGCCTCCATCGTCTCGATGATGAGCCGGCGTATGTCGTTCTCTAGCAGGTAGAATATCTCGTAATAGCGCGACATATGGGTCGCGTTCTTGCGGTTGGCGATGTCAAATTGCTTGATGAATGGCTCGAGCTGTTCATCATCAGCATGGCTAAGTGCGCGGGAACCACCCGTGTCGAACTCGGCCAGTGTGGCTCTCAGACCGGTCTCAATGACCGCGCACTTGAGGACGAACAGTTCGACTGTGTGGTCACTCATGCTAGCAGGTTCGCTTTCAAACTCTTGAAGATAGCATTGTAAACCTCGACGTTCGTCGTCTCAGGTAGAATTACGTTGATGTTGTAGGCAAGTTGTAGCCGTCCGTTTCCGCTACCATTTTGGTCGGTGGGTGGTGGAGGTGGAGTATCGTGCGACTGGCCCGCGTCGCTTTTCTCATCGGCCTTAGCATCCTCACGCGCCTGCTTTGCATACTCTTGAAACGCTTGGAAGGTGGCGAGGATGTAACGGACAATCCCTTCTTTCTTCGGGAGGCCCGTGATCGCCACGATAACGTCGATAAGCGCAGCTTCCTCGGCCTTATGCGCGTACTGATTGCGTCGAAATATCTCGCCGAAGCCATTTCGCAGGGCTTGAAGGGCGGCCGCAGGGCGACCTGCATCGGTCTGGAACTGCGCGTAGAGTTCTGTGGGCGCTCCCGTTTGATTGAGGAAGCCTGTCGCCTTCAAGATCGGAATAATTGGTCGTGCAGCTCCTCCTCTGGCTTCCATGACCGTGCCGAGAAAGTCATAGGTGAAGGTGCCCGGCTTCTCCGAAGTTGGTATCTTCTCCAAGACACGCCGCAAGACCCCCGGACTAGACGTGTACGGAAGACCGCCCGGTATCTTGCGGCGAGCGGTCTTTTCTGGATTAGCGGGTGCGGCCGATGCCTCTTGTTCAGATGCCAAGTCAGATCCCCTTTGCCCAGCACTCTTGCTCACAACGCAACGATCTGCAAGTCGTACCCCATCCGATAGCAAGTCATCAATTTGTAAGCATGGCTTGCGCTAGGCTTACCGAGATGCGAGCAGCCGGAACGAAGTGCGCTTCTCCAAGCGCTTAACCGTGCGGGCATGCAAATTCACCGTCTGGCCGTCCTCATAGCACCTACGCCCCAAGGGCGCAGGGTACTGGCAGCATCAGATGACAAGGAGGCCCTTTATCTCGCTGCTGAGCGCGATGTTGCATGCCCGGGAGTCGGTGCCCTTAGCGGATGGACGGCGAAGAATGGTCGCCGAGCCTACACGCATTTGAGCACGGATTTCATAAATTCGTTTAGAGGGCTATAGCGTAAATGTAGTTATCATCATCGCCCGGTGCGGCGCGCCATTCAAATATCTGATAAATCATCGTTTTTCCGACTTCATCCCAAACGCTTCGCAGACTAAAAATCGAATTAGTCTGCGGAAATTTCCCGAAGATTTTTGCCGCTGGTCGCGATTTTCCATCTGCACGTAATGCGGACACAATGGCCAACTGGTGCAGTTCGGCTCCGCGCCCGCTTGCCTATGTCACACGCTATTTGTTTATGGCGGTGTTGATCGAGAGCCGCGAAGGAACCGCGTCATGAAGAAACTCCCGCTCAATGAAGCGAAGAAGAGGCTTCCCACTTTGATGGATCGAGCCGCCTCCGGAGAGCCGACCCTCATCACGCGATGGCCGTAAGGACGCAGCGCTCGTTTCCTCCGACGAATGGGAGCGCGTTTCCAAGGCGCCGAGCTTCGCCGACCTGCTCCTCGCCTTTCCCGGAGAGCCAGCGGACATTCCCGACCGTTCCCGCAAGCCTGCTCGCACACTTCGCGACACCGGCTGCAGAGAAGCGTAGCCGTCGCGCGGTTGAAGCCTCGCTCGTTTCCTGGATCTTGGAAGGAGCTTCACACGGTACTCGCCAGTCGCATCATGGAGGATCGGATCGTCATGTTCTTGCTCATGCTGATCTCGTCCCGGTAGGGTCAAAACCCAATCAGAGCATTGAGCGAGCGTAGCAAGTCAGATTTGTTCCGCTATGATGAAGACCATGAGCTACAATGTTACTTCACTGAATTTGGATCGTGTCGTGTTCGCGTGCTTTGGGCGTTCGCAGCTTTGCGGCCGAACAAGGCAGGCATAATGCATTTCACGAGGGCAAAATGGCGGGCGTATTCTTCTCGTACTCTCACGCTGACGAGGGGCTGAGAGATCAGCTCGAAAAGCAACTGTCGATGCTCAAGCGCCAAGGGGTGATTGATACCTGGCACGATCGCAGGATCGGGGCCGGCCAGGAAATTGCCCAGGCAATCGACGAGCGGATCAACCGCGACGACATCATCCTGCTGCTCGTCAGCGCCGATTTCCTAGCTTCCAACTACTGTTACGACATCGAGATGAAGCGGGCGATGGAGCGCCATGAGGCCGGGGAGGCAATCGTCATCCCGGTCATCCTGCGGGCTTGCGACTGGCATCATGCGCCATTCGGCAAGCTCAACGCCGCGCCGCGCGACGGTAGGCCGATCACCCAGTGGGCGGACATCGATGAAGCATTCCTGCAGGTCGCGAAAGCCGTCCGGGAGGCTGTGGCTCGACTGAACAAGGCAGTGCCGTCACAAGCACCTGCCGTGGGTATATCGACCACTTCCCATCCAGCACCACGTGTCGCCGAAGGGCCACGTTCCAGCAACCTGCGCCTGGCTAAATCCTTCACGCAGCGGGACAAGGATCGCTTCCAGGCAGAAGCGTTCGAGTTCATGGCACGCTTCTTCGAGAACTCGCTGGCCGAACTCGCAGAGCGCAATCCGGGCATCGAAGGGGTGTTTCGACGGGTCGACGCAAACCGCTTCTTCGTGACCCTCTATCGTGGTGGCAAGGACATTGCCAAGGCGACCATCTACATGGGCGGCGACAGCTTTGGACGAGGCATCAACTACGTCCAGGGCCATACGACCGCTAGTAACACTATCAATGAGTCCCTCAGAGTCGATGCCGACGATCAAATCATCTACCTGACGACTATGGGCATGATGCGTTACGATGGCCAGAACGATAAGAAGCTTTCCCACGAAGGTGCTGCGGAGCTCTATTGGGAGAACCTGATCCGACCGCTGCAGGAGAGGGGCTAGTCGATGCTTGCGCCTGAAGAGTTCACGGTAGGGACGTTTGCCTCGGCTCCCGCTGGAAGCCTTATCGTGCCTCACAATAAGCATGAGGCGGCCGTCATATGACAGCGCTGATCTATCGCCCCGACTTTATGCGGTCGGAGATATTGATAGCGCCGCCAGGCCTGCGCGCTTTAAGCCCGCTGCTTGAAGCTGGGGTTCGAACTCCGGGATGGAGGTAGGTTTCCGGCGCCGCGAGGACGAACAGGTCGCGCGCTCTGGTGAGCGCAACATATCCGATCCGACCATCTTCCGTGCCGATGCCGTCCAGAAGCGCGCTACGACCTTGTCGAGGGCTCGGACGCATCATGGATGAAAGCTCCGCACGGAGCCAAAGCGCGCCGATGAGCGCTGAGGCGCGCTGACGATGAACGGTTTCAGCCCCGCACACTCTCAGCGATGCCAGATGTCGCCATCATGCCGTTTTCCTCTGCAGGATAGACACCCTTCAAGACGTCGTCGAAATGCTGGCTGACGGCATGGTTGCATTCGCACGCAAGAGAGCGCAGGCCGTTCGCGTCCCGTACGCGGATGCGGCCCCGGCCTGTTTCGATCACCCCGCGTTGCCTCAAATCGTGAATGACGCGGCTGAGATAGCTCCGGCCGACCCCCAGCATCGCCGCGAGCTGCTCCTGTGTGAGCGCCAGATCATCGGTACCGGTTCGCTCGGCCGCCGCCAGAAGCCACTTCGCTGTGCGCTGTTCGATCGAGTGAGCCGCATTGCAGGCGACCGACTGAAACACCTGCGCCATCAGACAATCCGCATAGCGCGCGAATAAATAGCGGAGCGTCAGCGACCGCGCCTTTGCTTCTTCCAGATGGTGGAGATCCACGCGATAGAAAGCTCCCCCGCGCTGAACCTCGGCGCGGGAAAAGGCGGGAAGCCTGCCCTGGCTGACGATGCCGCCGATCGCTCCCTCGCGGCCGACAAGCGCCGTCTCGATCGCCCGGCCGTCTTCAAGCTCGACGAGGTATGAGATCAGGCTTGAGCCGCGGGGGAAGAACGCGTAGCGCACGGTATCGCCCGGCCGATGCAGGATGGTCCCCGTCGGCGCCGACCAATCCTCCAGCCGGGGTCCGAGGATGGCCCAATCGTGCGCCCTGAGCGCCCGCAGCAGATTGTTATCAACCAGATCGGGCGCCCGTTCCACCATAGATATCATCGTCTTCTCGCAAAGTGTTCTTTTGCTATCTCACCCTGCAACGTTGCAACTCCAGAAACGTTCACTAGTGGACGGACGGAATCGCTGGTTATGTCTACAAGGCAACATAAAGGCGCTGATTTGGCCTCGCTGAGCCCGAGCGGTGACGCATCGGCTCTCCGAGCAGGATATGCGCATGCCCTCGGAGGGTACAGGGTGCCAGCATATGGAATTTCCTGGTGGAGTGCTTCCGGCACGCCGGCAGCGCGAATTCCACGTGAAGACGAGTGCATCCCATGAAGGAGGGGCATCGATCAGGCCGGGACGGCCCCCCCTCGCTGCGGCTTTACGTTGCCGGCGCATCGCCAGGCGCGCAGCGTGCGCTCGCCAACCGAAAACGCCTCATCAGAGCCTTGAACGGCGCGATCGACATTCAGATCATCGATATCCTTCTCAGTCCGGATGAGGCCGAGCGGGCCGGCATCCTCGCGACTCCAACCCTGTCCGATGACTCCATCGATCCGCCGCGGCGCCTGATCGGCGACATCAGCAACATAGCCGAGGTTCTCGCCTATTTCGGTTTCCCCAAGAAGGATACTGTCCCATGACCGCCACGATAGAGGAGCCCCCTGTCGACCCCGTGCTCGAACGTGTCAAAACCGGGGTCGAGGCATTCGATGATCTGGTCATGGGCGGGTTGCCGCGCGGTCGCACGACGATTGTCGGAGGCACGCCGGGAAGCGGCAAGACAGTCTTTGCCACGCAATTCCTCGCCCACGGCATCACCGCACTCGCCGAGCCTGGCGTATTCGTGACCTTTGAGGAATCGCCCGGCGAAATCGAGGTCAATATGGCGAGCTTCGGCTGGGATCTTCGCCGCTGGCGGGAGGTAAACAAGCTTGCCTTCGTCGACGCGAGTCCGCGCGACACCGAGCAGGTCGTTGTCGGCGACTTCGATCTCGCAGGTCTGCTCACCCGCATCCTGCATGCCGCCAGGAGCGCGAAGGCCAAGCGGATCGTGCTCGATTCAATCACGCAGCTCTTCGATCATTTCATCGCCGACCAGACTTTGATCCGGCGCGAATTGCTCCGCATCGCAACGGCTTTGAAGAAGGAGGGGCTGACCGTCCTGATGACGGCCGAACGCAACAGCGAGTATGGCGAGATTTCCCGCCATCGGATCGAGGAGTTCGTCGCCGACAATGTCGTGATCCTGCGCAATGCGCTCGATCGAGAACGCCGCCGGCGCACGATCGAGGTGCTCAAGATGCGCGGCAGCCATCATGTCGAAGGCGAGGTGCCGTTCACGCTGATAGGAGAACAAGGCATCGTCGCGGTTCCGCTCTCATCGCTGCGGCTGGAGCAGCAGTCCGGAACCAAGCGTGTGACCAGCGGCATTCCCGAACTTGATGCGATGACCAATGGCGGATTCTTTCGTGACAGTGTCACGCTCGTCAGCGGCGCGACCGGCACCGGCAAGACCCTTCTGGTCACCCATTTCCTTGCCGGCGGCGTTACAGCCGGCGAACGCGCGCTGCTGATCGGATATGAGGAGAGCCGCGGCCAGCTTTTCCGCAATGCGCGCAGTTGGGGCATCGACTTCGAGGCGATGGAGACGGACGGTCGCCTCAAGGTGGTTTGTATCTATCCGGAAGCCCAGAGCCTGCCGGATCATCTGCTGATGATCCGTGAGCTGGTCGAGGAATTCGAGCCGCAACGGCTCGCGATCGACAGTCTGTCGGCGCTGGAGCGCATCGCACCGGAAACCGGCTTTCGCGAATTCCTGATCAGCCTGACGTCCTTCGTCAAGAAGCGGGAGATTGCCGGCTTGTTTACAGCCACTGACAAGTCGCTGATCGGTGGTCACAGCGCCAGCGAGCAGCACATCTCGACTCTCACCGATTCCATTATCCTGCTGCGGTACATCCAGAAGGCCGACTTCATGCATCGTGGCCTCATGGTGCTGAAGATGCGCGGCAGCGAACACGACAAGCAAATCAGGCGCTTCACCATCGATGGAAGCGGCATGCACCTTGGCCAATCGGCGGAGGATGCACTGGATGTCTTCGGCAATTCTGCAAGTGATGGCTCTTCAGTACTGCGAGCGATGCTGTGAACAGACAGAAGAGCGTTGCCGAGATTCTTGAGTCCGTCGACGACTCGCGGCTGACCGGGATCAGCCAGCCGAGCTTTCGCCTGCTGATTGAGAATACCGCTGACGGCATCCTCGTCGTCGACCATTCCGGGGCGGTTCTCTACGCCAACCCGGCGGCGGAACAAATACTCGCGCACCCGCGCGAGGAGCTCCTCCATATCCCGCTGGGCCGCCCTGTTGCGGCGGGAGAAACCACCGAGATCACGGTGCGTCGCCCGGGAGGCAAGTCGGCTGATGTGGAGATGCGCGTGGTCCAGGTGTCCTGGGACGGCAAGCCGGCCCTTCTCGCCAGCCTTCGCGATATCTCCGCGCGCCGCGCACAGGAAGAGCGCCAGCGCCAATCGCAGAAGCTCGAAGCCGTGGGACGCCTCGCGGCGGGCATCGTCCACGATTTCAACAACCTGATCTCCGTCTTCGAAGCCGGTCTGCGGCTTCTGGAAAGGCAGCTCGCCCGGGATCCCAACGATCCGAAGGTGGCCACGCTGATCGAGGAAATGCTCAAGCGTACCCAGAACGGCAGCGCGCTGACGCAGCAGCTGCTGGCTTTCTCACGCAGGCAGCCGCTCAGCCCGCAGGTGACAGATCTCAACGAGCGAATTCGGTCTCTCACGAGCTTGTTGGAGCGGACTCTGGGAAACGGCGTCGACATCCGGCTCGATCTGGCCCCCAAGCTCAGCCCGGCCCTTATCGATCCCAACCAGTTTGATACGGCCATTCTCAACCTGGCGGTCAATGCAAAGGATGCAATGACAGGCATGGGCATCCTCACAATCGAGACGGGACAGGATATACCGCACGACGTCGAAGAGTTGGACAACGCCGCCGTGCCATTTTCCCGGATCACGATCCGGGACACCGGCTGCGGGATGAGCAAGGAAGTTTTGGCTCAGGTGTTCGAGCCGTTCTTCACGACCAAGAGCGAAGACAAGGGGACCGGCCTTGGATTGAGCCAGGTCTACGGCTTCGTCCGGCAGTCCGGAGGGCACGTGCATATCGACAGCGAAGTCGGCAACGGAACGCATATCCATTTGTTTTTCCCGTGCGCGCCATCGATTGTCGGTTCCCGCTGAAAGCACCCCATCGCTCCCGCGAAAAGAAGCCCGCACTGATCCGGTTTCCGCCCAGCGACCATCGCTTGGATGCGAACGAAAGACGACACTTTGGTGTTCATCTTGATGATTATCAGGGATGCCGGGAATGCCGGTGCGGTGCCGTGCCATGGCCGCCTATGGAGCAATATCGCACCCCTCAAGGTGCTGATCCTTGAGGACGAGTTTCTCCTTGCGATGGATCTTGAGGCCCATCTGGAAGCGCTCGGCCAGGACGTTGTCGGCGTGGCATCAGACGCCGCCGGAGCCTTCGATCTCGCCGAATCCGAGGCGCCCGACCTGGCCCTGGTAGACATCAATCTCCGCGATGGGCGGTCCGGGCCGCGCATCGCTTCCGGGCTTGCACGTAAGCACGACACCTTGGTCGTCTTTGTCACCGGCAGCCCGGATCAGATCCCATCCGATTACGCCGGGGCTGTCGGAGCAGTCCTGAAGCCGTGAGATCCGATCACGATCAAACAGCTGATCGCCTTCGTGCGTGCCTATTCCGGAGCGAATACAGACATCAATCCCCCCGGAGCCGCCGCCACGGATGAATATCGCTCCGATGCTTGAGGCCGTCCTGTCAAATCGCGCACCGTTCCATCATCCCTAACGAATGAGTTCACGCCGCGGCGTGGGCGACTCTCGACCTGTTGCGGCACCTGCGCGACGCTGACGCATCGGGCTTATCTCTTGCCGATTCCTCATCAAGGTCTCGGCCCAGTCCACGATATCGGCATTTGGTGCGTGCCCTCTCCAGGCCGACGGAAGTTCGCTTCGCTATCAAGGATTATGGCACGACCGTACGACCTCACTCCAGCGGCATGAATATCCACCTGTGGAAGATCACGGCGAAGGAGGTTTTGCTGCCTACGCGAGCCCTTCCACGATGATGATCACCTGTTGGAATTAGTGAGAGGGCGTGCGCATGACAGCCGATCGCTTCTCCCCACTACCGTACTTTGATCCGTTCTGAGTTAACTGACCCTGCGGACCAGTCAGTCGACCGGATCAATCAGGTCATATGAGCAACTTCATCATTGCCTTCGTTCGTCTTTCCCCTCGAAGTCTTATGGCTGGCTCCGGTAATTACGAACTCGTTAGAGTCTTGCACGCTTTTCTTCCGAGACTCAGTGATTGAAGCCATGCCGAATAAATGTCGCGGCTGGGCCTTACGTCAAAATGTCGTGGAGCCGTGTCAGACACGGGCTTTCGAGCAATTATTGGAGTGCTGCGGACCGGCCGGGGGCATTTCGAACAGACAAGGAGCCGCGCCGAGCCGGTTCAAAACTGATGCCGGGCCAAGCTCCAGAACGAGGGCTTCCTTGCCGTGATTCACCGCCATGACCGCTCATGAACGTTGGCGCCGGGAAACAAAGCCGGTATACAGCGAGTATCCGACCACCCTCAGGCGCAAGTGGAGATTGGATCGCTGACCGCTTCCGGCCGCAGTCGTCCCAGTTGCCCGACACTGTGAAGGAAACGGCGTGTGCCCCGCGTGACAGTCTCAAAACCCGAGCTGATGCCCGGCGGAAACGATGTCCGGTTTCGTCAGTTCATCCATGATTTTCTCGCGTTCAGCGCCAGGGTGGATCAATGCCGCAGTTTCTTCGGCCAGCAGCTCGGCATTTCGGGCGTTGCATATACGACATTGATTTCCATCGCTCATCTTGAAGGTGAGGAAGGGGTGGGCGTCAGCCGCATCGCCGAACATCTGCATTTGTCCGGAGCTTTCGTCACCATCGAGGTCGCCAAGCTCGTCAAGGCAGGCTTCGTGAAGAAGCGCACGAACGCCAGTGATCGCCGTCGGGTGTTGCTGACGCTGACTCCGAAGGGACAGAAAATGCTCGACGAGCTCGCTGCGATCCTCGCGCCGGTCAACGACGCCTTGTTCGACTGCCTCAGCGCCGAGGATTTCATCAAGATTTCCACCATCATGACGCGACTGGTGAGCTGTGGCGATCACGCGGTCGCAATGCTGGCCTATATGAGCGCGTCGCCGCCCAAGGCCGCGCGAAAGACGTCGGCAACCCGGCCGCGCCGAGCCAGGATGCCCGCTGGCGGCCGCTGATCCCTTTCCCAGCGCCACATTCCGAAACGTCTCGCTGAAACCCGCTGTCGGCCGTGCCGCCGCAGACCGCGCCCCGCCAGCACCTCAACACCGATCCATATTATCTCGCAAAAGCTGCGAGCTTTGGCCGCACGCAATCGCCTGCCCCATGGAATGGCGCAGGCGGCGGCAGGATCTCCCTCGCCGCGCATCCCGGACAGCCACCTTTGATTGCGCTGCAGCACAAAAAGGCTGCAACCCGCCAAGATTTTCAGCTTGACCCCCATTGCAAAGTAGCTTTGAACTAAAGCTAGTTTGCAAAGCAAGAACTCAGGAATGGCCAAAGCCCGTCGTCCGCTTGGCCGCGCGCGGCCGGTGCCGTCGCACAGCAAGATCGTCGTTGGAGGGGGAACTATCTCATGAGCAGAATAAACATCAGCAGGATCGGCATCGCCTCGCTTGCCGTCGCGGTCGGTCTCGCATTGGCGGCACCTGCGCGCGCGGAGGACAAGCCGAGCTCTGTGGGCGTCGGCGTGTTCACCTTCACGTCCGGACCGGCGGCGGCTTACGGCATGCCCGGCAAGAATGCCGCCGATCTCATGATCGACAAGATCAACGCGAAAGGCGGTATCGGCGGGGTGCCGGTGAAAGCCACCTTCGTAGACGAAGCGCAGGGCGCGCAAGGCGTGATCGCCGAATACCGGCGTCTGGTCAGCGATCCGGCCAACCAGGTGATGGTTGCCGCGCTCTCAAGCGCCAACTGTCTGGCCCTTGCACCCATTGCCGAGCAGATCGGGGTTCCGACCGTCGGCTGGAACTGTGATACGCATCAGCTCCTCGCCGATGGCAAGAGCAAGTATGTCTTCCGGCCCAACGGCAACACAGTGCCCGAGTTCGCCGCCTATGCCATCTATCTGCTCGAGCGCAATCCCAACGTAAAATCCGTTGCAATCATCAATCCGGATTATGCGTTCGGGCACGACGCCGCGACCATTTTCAAGGCGGTGCTGAAGGCCCTGAAGCCGGATGTCCAGATCGTCGCGGAGCTTTATCCCAAGCTGGGTTCTCCGAACTACCAGACCGAGATCACGCGGCTGACCACCGCGCGGCCGGATGTCGTCTTCTCCAACCTCTGGGGCGCCGATCTGGAGAACTTCGTGCGGCAGGCGACCCCGCGCGGCCTGTTCCGCTCCAGCCAGGTGATCTTGGCGCTGGGCGAGACGGTGCTTCAGCGCGTGGAGCTGCCGGACGACGTCATCGTCGGCGTTCTCGGCGACGGCTGGTGGATGTCACCCGACGCCAAGGCAAATCCCGCGGCAGTGGAATTTGCGGACGCGTACAAGGCGCGCTTCGGCGAATATCCGGTCTTTCCTGCAATCAAGATGGCCAACACGCTGATCTTTGTCGAAGCCGCCTATCGCGCGGCGATGGAGAAGAACGGCGGCAAATGGCCCAGCCGCGCCGAACTCGCAGAGGCGATGAAGGGCAGCCGGATCCAGACTCTCACCGGCACGACGGAAACGCGGTCGGACAATGACGGCCTGGTCGATCAAATCGTTGGCGTCACCTCCAAGGTTCCGGGCCAGTCGGCCACGACGATCACCGAGATGGTGCGCTATAAGGGCGATCAACTGATGCCGAAAGTCGGCACCGATCCGATCGCCTGGATATCCACTCTCACTCCCGAATTCGCAAAGACCCTGCCGAAGCCGGGCAGCTACAAGTAGCGCAAGCGCGACGGGTGACACCGGGGATGGTGAGAGGGCAATGTTAAACGCATTCGTTCCGTTGCTTCTGGATAGCCTTGCGAACGCCGCGCTGATCTTCTTCGCGGCGGTCGGCCTGACGCTGGTCTTCAGTGTGCTCAAGATTCTGAACGTCGCACACGGCAGTCTCTATTCGATCGGCGGCTATCTGGCAGCATCGATGTGTCTTTTCATTGCCAGCCACCACCTCGACCCACATCTGTCGTTTGTCGCGCTGCTTTTCAGCGCGGTGCTGGTTGCGGTGGTGCTGGGGCCTCTGATCGAATTCAGCCTGATCCGGTGGATCAGCGGCAAGTCCGAGGCGATCCAGATTCTGGTGACGTTCGGCCTGTTCCTCATCCTCGAGGACCTGCAGCGCATTATTTTCGGCGTGCAGTCTTATTATGAGGATACCCCGATGCGTCTCCTCGGCACGACGACCTTGGGAGATGTCGTCTACTTGAACTATCAGCTCCTGCTGATCGGCATGGCGCTGGCCGTCGTCATCGGCCTGCGCTTCCTGCTGCGAAGCACGCGGCTTGGGCGCCTGATGACGGCGGTGGTGGCGGATCGCGAGATGGCGCTCGCCATCGGCATCAACACCGACAGGATTTTCCTGATCGCCTTTTCCTTGGGCGTGTTTTTGGCGGCGCTGGGCGGCGCCCTTTCGACGCCGACATCCGGCATCGCGCCAGGGCTGGGAGCGGACACCATGGTGCTCGCCTTCGCTGTCGCCGCGATCGGAGGCCTTGGCCAGATCGAAGGCGCGGCGCTGGCCTCGCTCATCGTCGGCGCGGCCCGCGTCATCGCGATCTACGTCGCGCCCGAACTGGATGCGGTGGCTCCTTACGCTGTCATGCTGATCGTTCTTCTCATTCGCCCGTATGGACTGCTCGGCACAGTCAACATCAGGAAGGTCTAATGCGCTATAAACTAGCTGCGCTGGCGCTTTTTGCCCTCGCCGCCCTGCCCGTCGCAGTCCCCTGGCTCCAGTTCGTTCTCACCATCGCAATTGCAAAAGGCTTCGCCGCTCTCGGCGTCGCGGTGCTTCTGCGTGCCGGCCTGATCTCGATCGGGCACGCGATGTTCTTTGCCGCGAGCGCCTATGGCGTCGCTTTCCTCTCCCGCGCCGGCATCAATGATCTGGGTGCGATGCTGCTCCTGGCCGTTCTGTTCGCCGCATTGATGGGACTCCTGGTCGGGGCCTTTCTGGTCCGGTATCGTGCGATCTTCTTCGCGATGCTCAATCTGGCGATCTCGATGGTGTTCTATGCGCTTTGCGCGAAGCTTTACGGCATCACCGGCGGTACCGACGGAATGGGAATATCGATTCCCACGATTTTCGGAATGACGCCCGCCGAATCTACATTCAAATCGATCCTGTTCTATCTCGCGCTGGCGCTGATGGTGATCGTCGGCCTTGCGCTTCAGCTCTATCTGGACAGTCCGCTGGGGCGTGCCTTGTCGGCGGTCCATACCAACGAAATCCGGCTCGAGTATCTCGGTGTGTCGGTGTGGTCGGTTCTGCTGATCGCCTACATGATCTCCGCGGCTCTGGCCGGACTGGGTGGCGTCATTGCCGGCTTCGCCGTGGGCCGCGTCGTTCCCGATTTCGCCTTCTGGACCGCTTCCGGCCACCTGGTGCTGATTGCAGTGCTCGGTGGAATCGGCGGCGTGGCCGGCGCCTTTATCGGGGCCGTATTCCTCGAACTGCTGCACAGCATGGCGGTGACCGTCACCGATGCGTGGAATCTCATCGTCGGCGTTGCCCTGATCGTCGTCATCATGTTTCTGCCGAGCGGCTTCTATGGGTTGCTCAAGCGTCAGAAGGCACCCTCGCTATGAGCAGCCCGGCAATTCTCAGGGCGAGCGATCTTCACGTCTCGTTCGCGGGCGTGAAGGCGGCCGATGGCGTGAACATCGAGGTCAACAGCGGCGAATTCGTCGCCGTGATCGGCCCGAACGGCTCGGGCAAGACCACGCTGCTCAACATCTGCACCGGCTATGTCAAACCGCAATCGGGTTCGGTCCAGCTCGACGGACGGGACATCACCGGGCTCAGCCCGCGAGCGATCGCCCGCCTCGGCGTGGCCCGCGCCTTCCAGATTCCGCAGCTGTTCTCCGATCAGCGCGTGATCGACAATGTGATGCTGGCGCTCGCCGCGCGTCACGGCATTTGGGATGGCTTCCGTCCGCTCGACACGCCTGCGCGACGTGAGCAGGCCAGGGAGCTATTGGCGCTGATCGGGCTGGCCGACAATGCCGAACGGGTCAGCAGCACCCTCCCGGAGGGGCACCGCAAGCTGCTCGATATCGCGATTGCGCTTGCGCTCCGGCCCCGTCTGCTCCTGCTCGACGAGCCAACCAGCGGCGTCAGCGCGCTCGAGCGGTTTCCTCTCATGGAGGCGGTGATGGGCGCGGTGCGCCAGCGGGGGATCACGGCCTTGTTCGTCGAGCACGATATGGATGTGGTTGCGCGGTATGCCGACCGGGTCTTCGTCTGGAACAACGGGAAGATCATGGCGTCGGGAACTCCCACGGATGTGTTCAATCACGCAGAGGTGCTCAAAAGCGTGGTGGGAGTGGCCTGATGCTGAGTGTCGCCAATGCCTCCGTCTCGATCGAAGGCGTGCGCGTGCTGCGCGGCGTCAGTTTCGACATCTTCGATCGCCAGACCACGATCCTGATCGGCCGCAATGGCGCCGGCAAGACCACCACCCTCCGCGCCATCATGGGACTCGTCGCGCTCAATGAAGGCGGTATCCGGCTTGACGATGACGATCTCCACAACCTGCCGGCCTATCGCCGTGCGCCGATGGGAATCGGATATGCACCGGAAGACCGCCGGCTGATTCCCGATCTCAGTGTTGAGGAGAACATCCGTCTCCCGGCCCTGGCGCTGAATCTCGGCAGGGCCGAGACCGAACGGCGGCTGGAGGAGATCTACACCATGCTGCCCGAACTGCGGGTGATGCGGGCGCGAGCCGCCGGCAGCGTTTCCGGCGGCCAGGGCAAGATCGTCGCGCTCGGCCGCGCCCTCACCGTCGCAAGCAAAGTGCTGCTGCTCGATGAGCCGTTCCAGGGGCTGGCGCCGGCGCTGGCCCTCGAATACGCGCGGACGCTGGGGGAGTTGCGCAAACATCGCCCCTCGCTCGCGATCCTGGTCACGGAATCCACACCCACCCTGCTCGAGCGCATTGCTGACCACACGCTGCGGATCGAGCGAGGGGAAATCTCGGGAACGCCCAGCAGGGAGGAGACATGATGTACCTGCAATTCGACCGTATCGCCCAGGATAGAGCGGACCGCGTCGGACTCTCGATCGACACGCTGGTGATTGCGGGATGGGCCGGCCGGGATACGGCGGCGATCGAGCATCACATCGAGGAACTGGCAGCTCTCGGTGTTCCGCGCCCCTCCACGACACCGCTTTACTATCGGGTCGCCGCACAGACACTGACGCAGGCCCACCGCTTGACTGTCCTCGGCCCCGACAGTTCGGGTGAGGTCGAGCCGATCGTGGTCGCCACCGCTGACGGATTGTGGATCGGCGTCGGCTCCGACCATACCGACCGAAAAGCCGAGACGATGGGCATCGCCCTGTCTAAGCAGCTCTGCGGCAAACCGATCAGCTCGAGCCTTTGGTCCTATGCCGACGTCGAAGGCCACTGGGATGAACTGATCCTGCGCGCGTGGGCGGTGATCGACGGCGAACGCGTCCTCTATCAGGAAAGCTCCGTGGCGACGCTGCGGACGCCGCGCGATCTCATTGCCCGCTACACTGGACAGGAGACGCTTCCGCCATCCACCCTGATGTTCTGCGGCACGCCAAGCGCGATCGGCGGCATTCGCCCGACCGCGCGTTTCGAGATGGAGTTGCACGATCCGGTGTTGAAACGTTCACTGACGCACCATTACGACATCGAGGTTCTGCCGGTCGTGAGCTGAACCTCGCGAAGCGGCGGATCGTCCGTCTTCTGCATCATGGTTGGCGAGGTCCGAGGGACGAACCGGCACCGGAATGCCGTTTTCCTGGTCTCCACTATGGCTCCGCCGCAGTGGGGAACGCCGGGGCTCAGTCACCGGTACTTCAGCCTTTCCAACTGCGATGCAGCATAAAAAGACTGCAACCGCCGGGTTTTTGAGCTTGACCGGCCTCAGATAATAGCTTTGAAATAAAGCTATTATTCAAAGTAAAAAGCCATGTCAGCAGATCGATCGTTCCGTCGCGCGCTTTCTCAGTTTGCAACTGGCGTCGCCGTCATCACGGCCCGCGGAAAGACGGGCGAGGAAATCGGCATGACGATGAGCTCATTCAATTCGGTATCGCTGGACCCGCCGCTGGTGCTGTTCAGCGTCGACCGGCGCGCGCTCAGCCTCCCGGCCATGAGTGGCGCGGCAGGATATGCCGTGAACATTCTGAGCCGGAGCCAGGAGGCGCTGTCAAATCAGTTCGCCAAGGCGCTTGGGAACAAGTGGCGCGATGTTGCCCATTCGCTGGGACATGCCGACGCCCCGCTGATCGCGGGAGCTCTGGCGCATTTCGAATGCGAGCCCTACGCGCAATATGACGGCGGCGATCATGTCATCTTCGTCGGCAAGGTTTTGCGCTTCAGCGTCCGGGAAGACGAGGCGCCCCTGGTGTTCTTCCGCGGAAAGTACTGCGCTCTGGCCGAGGACGGTCAGCATGAACCCACCTGGCCCCTGCCGATCCACTATTGAGCAGCCGGCCGCAGCAACAAAGGAAACGAGACATGATGAAGACGGGCGAACAGCACCTGGCGTCACTGCGCGACAATCGCACGATTTTTATCGACGGCACCAAGGTCGACGATCCGACGACACATCCGGCCTTCGAGCGCCTGTCGCAATCGGTCGGCCACCTGTTCGACTTCGCCTCGGATCCGGCCAACCGTGAGCTGATGACCTACGACACCGGGTCCGGCGATCGTGCCAACCGCATCTGGCAGCTGCCGCGAAGCCTGGCCGAACTGGTGGAGCGGCGGCACGGCCTCGAAGCATGGGGCGGACTGCATGCGGGCTTTCTCGGCCGCGCGCCGGACCACGTGGCGTCCTGCATCGCCGGCATGTACATGGGGCTGGACGTATTCGAGACCTATGATCCGGCTCGGGCAAAGGCGCTCGCGGACTATTACACCTATGCGCGCGACAACGACCTCTATCTGACATATGTCATCATCAATCCGCAGGCGGACCGTTCGAAATCCGCCTCGCAGCAGAAGGGCGCCTTCCTCACGGCGGGGGTGGTCGATCAGGATGCATCGGGCATCACGGTGCGCGGCGCGAAGATGCTTGCCACCGGCGGCGTGGTGGCCAACGAGGTTTTCGTCACCTGCATCCAGCCGCTGCAGCCCGGCGACGAACCCTATGCCCTGTCGTTCGCCATTCCCATGAATGCCAAGGGGCTGACGCTTCTGTCGCGCAAGTCATACGAAGCCGCGGCGGGCTCGATTTTCGACAATCCGCTGGCGAGCCGGTTCGACGAGAATGACGCCGTTCTCTATTTCGACGACGTGAAGGTTCCGTGGGACAGGGTTTTCATCAGCAAGAATCTCGAGATGTGCCAGAAGCAGTTCCACGCGACGCCGGCCCATGTCTATCAGAACTATCAGGCCATGATCCGGCTGTCGGTGAAGGTGCGCTTCCTGATTGGCATTGCCAGACGTATTGCCGAGGTGAACGGCGTCATCGCATTTCCCCAAGTGCGCGAAACCCTCGGCCAGCTTGCAGCGGAAGCCGGCATGGTCGACGCGATGGTTGCGGGGATGGAAGCGAAAGGGCACTTCTATCGGGACTACTTCGTCCCCGACGCCCACACGTTGTATGCGGCGCAGACCGTGACCCAGCAGCTCTATCCCAAGATCGTCAACACGCTGCGCGATCTGGCCGGCGGCGGCCTGATCATGCTGCCGTCTTCGATCAAGGACTTTGCCAATCCCGAGATCGCGGAACTGATTGACCGGACGCAGCAGTCACCGGTGGCGAACTCGACCGAGCGCGTGAAGTTTTTCAAGCTCGCCTGGGATGCGGTCGGATCGGAATTCGCATCGCGGCATCAGCAATATGAGATGTTCTACGCGGGGGCCACATTCGTCACCAAGGGTCATTCGTTCCGGACCTATGACTGGTCGTCCGCCGGCGCGCTCGTGGATCGCATGCTCGGAAGCTATCAGCTCGACGACGAGCTGCGGAAGCAGTCAGCCGCCGCTTGAACGCACACTTCGAGGACCGGCACCCGGATCGGCGGCATTAGTCTCCCGTCCATGTGTCGGTCCTCAGGCGTTTCTGACCCATGGCGTCACGGCAATGCACGATGGTCTGCCGACGTCTCGGCATCAGCATCACAGCGTCGCAACCGTTCTCAGCGCTCCGTCGAGCGCGATGCCATCCTCGTCCATCAGCGCTGATTGGCGAAGACGCCGCAGCCAGGCCGCGCCGTCCTCACGCCTCATAAGAAGCGGCAGTGCGGAGAGCACCCTGTCGAACTTCGACTGCCCGCGCGCATGGGTGTCGGAATATCCCTTGACCAGCCGGCGGCAGATCAGGGCCTCGACAGCCAGTTCGTAGTTGCTGCCGATGGCGTCGCAGGCAATGGACAGCCAGCTTTCGATGTGATCCATCTCGCGCCGATGCCGCAGCGTGCCGCGGCGCCAGCGGCGCAATCCGGCGAGCAGCGACAGGGCGATGAACCAGCCGATTGTTGCGGTCCTGACCCGGCGACCGCGATTCACCAGACGATCGAGACGGGCGAACAGGGCTGGCCGCGCTTCGATCCATGCGCCGAGACGATACGGCAGCGTGCCGCAAACCTCGTCCATGCGGGGGTGCATGAATTCGGTCATATAGACGATCTGGCCATTCTGCGCGCCGACCTCGGCACGGATCCGCGCGAAGCGCGAGCGGCGCACCTTCAAATCCGCGACGCGGATCACGTCGTCGTAGGCCATGGCTATGGCCACATATTTCGCGGCCTGGACGGTGAAAGCAAAGCCCTGCTCTGCACCGCCGTGCCTCCTGTCAAGGTCATGCAGCACGGTTACGCGATCGAGATACTCACCCGCATAGACGGCATCCTGAAAGTCGGTCAGCTTCTTCACGCCGGCAAACAGCAGCGCACGGGCTTCGGCCGGAAAGCCGTCGCGGATGCGCGCTACCAGCGCATCGAGAGCAGGGTGACCTGTCGTCCGCGGCAGATCCTCCAGACGCTTGGCGATCGCCGGCCGAACTTCGTCGCGGGGTTTTGTGTGCGCCCGCGCATAGGCGGCCTCGAAGGCGGCGAGACTGGGGCCAACGCCCTTTCCGCCAGCACGGATGGTCTCCTCGAATGCCGGCTTGGGAAAAGGCAGGATATCGGCGGCCGCAAGCGCGCCGAACAGTGGCGACGAGATCACGCTGCCGGCCTGCGCTGCCAGCCGCTCCATGTCGAAAGCGATGGTCCGGCGTGCGGCAAAATCGGTGGCGTCGACCACCGTGACGGGATTGCCGGTGCCGTCGCCCGGCTTTTCTTTCTCAGCGACTGCATAGGAACGATGGGTCGATGCAATCAGCGTCGTGCGGTCCGGCGTGACGAGACCCCGCATCACCGAGCGGCCCGCTTCCATCAGCTCCGCTGCAATCACGACATCGACGTCGCCGGGCGTCGGCATCAGCGACAGGATCGGGTCCACGCCGTCGCGCGCCTTCAGCATCTCGATATAGTAGATCGTCGCACCCGTACGCTGCGCAACGCCCGGCACCGAGGTCGATTGCGCCACCCAGCCCTGCGCCTCCGCCAGCGCCACGATCCAGTCCGCCAGGACCCCGCCGCCCTGCCCGCCCATGGCCAGAATCGCAAGGCTCAGCGGCTTCACGGAGGCCAGCCGTTCGATCGTGACGGAGGGTGCGGTCATGCGGTTTCTCTCACTCGGCAAATGCGATACGGCGGGATTGCCGGCGGCGCTGCAACCATCCGATCGTGGCGCTTCGCAGCCGATACAGCAGCCGATCCCAGCGCGTCGGGTTGGAGATGATGTCGGCCCGGTAGAACGACGGGCACAGCACAGCCGCTTCCGATACTTCGCCGCAATTGCCGCAGCCGACGCAACTGTTGTCGATCGCCGCCACCGGATCGTCCTTGAGTGGATCGTCGGTATGTTTAACCGACAGCGAGGGACATCCGGACAGACGGATGCAGGCATGGTCTCCGGTGCAGATATCCTCGTCGACGCCGAAGCGCTCCCGCACCACCCGCTGGCCTTGCTTGACGGCCTTGGCAAACAGCGGCTTGACCCGGCGCTGCTTGTTCAGCATGCACTCCGAAGACGCCACGATGATCTTCGGCCCCTTCTCCCGCGTGGTCAGCGCTTCCCGGAGCGTGTCGCGCATCCGCGCCACGTCGTAAGTTCGGTCGATCTGACGGACCCATGTGGCGCCGATCCCCTTCACCGCATCGACGATGGAATTGTTGGTCTTGCGCCAGCGATTGACGGCGCGCGAGGACATGACGTCCTGCCCGCCGGTGGCAGCTGAATAATAGTTGTCGATGACGAGAATGACGCCATCTTGCTTGTTGAACACGGCGTTGCCGACCGACGTGGCGAGGCCGTTGTGCCAGAAGCCACCGTCTCCCATCACCGCGATTGAACGCTTGTCCGCCTCGACATTGAAAGCGGAGGCCGAAGCCGGCCCGAGGCCATAGCCCATCGTCGTGCCGCCGAGGTTGAACGGCGGCAGGATGGAGAACAGATGGCAGCCGATATCTGCGGAGATGTGATGGGGCCCGAGTTCTTTTTCGACAAGTTTCATCGCGGCGAAGATGGGCCGTTCGGGACAGCCGGTGCAAAAGCCGGCCGGGCGCGGCGGCACCACTTCGGCGAGGGCCTTCACCCGACGGTCCGACAGAACCGGCGTCGGATCCGGCACCGGTGGCCGATTGCCGAGCAGCAGGGGCTGGTACTGCTCGAGGAAGGCCGTGATTCCCTTCAACAGCACCGGCGTGGTGTATTCGCCGCCCATCGGCAGCGCGCCTTTGCCGATCACCTTGGTCTGCAGATCGCGTCGCCGCAGAATGGTGTTCAACGAATGCTCGATATACTCCGGCGCACCCTCCTCGACCATGAGCACCGCCCGCTTGCCGGCGCAGAAGGCGACCACCTCTTCCTCGATCAGCGGATAGGCGACGTTGAGAACATAAAGCGGCAGGGCCGCCTCCCCATAGACGTCCGCGAGGCCGAGGTGCTGCAGCGCGCGCATCGTGCCGTTGTAGAGGCCGCCAAGCATGATGAGGCCGACTTCGCCCTCCGAGGGGCCGAAAAACTCGTTGAGCCGACGGCTGCGGACGAAGTCCACCGCCGCCGGCCAGCGCTTCTCCAGCTTCTCCTGCTCATGCAGGAACGAGGCAGGCGGCAGCACGATCCGGTTGACATCCCGCACCGGCCGCTCGAGTGCCTGCTTGAGCGTGAAGGAGGGCCGCTTGTTGTCCTTGGCGACGAACTGGCCATGCACATGGCAGCTTCTGATTCCGACCTGGAGCATCACCGGAGTGTTGGACGCTTCGGACAGTTCGAAGCCGGTTTCGACCGCCGCGACGATGGACGGCAGGTTGGGCCGCGGATTGAGCAGCCAGATCTGCGATTTCATCGCAAAGGCATGGCTGCGCTCCTGCATGATCGAGGAGCCCTCGCCGTAGTCCTCGCCGATGATGACCAGCGCCCCGCCGGTGACCCCGCCGGACGACAGGTTCGAGAGTGCATCCGAGGCGACGTTGGTGCCGGCCGTCGATTTCCATGTCACAGCGCCGCGGATCGGATACATCACCGATGCCGACAGCATCGCTGCCGCGGCCGCTTCCGATGCCGATGTTTCGAAATGGACGCCAAGCTCGTCCATCACCTCCCTGGCGTCTGCAAGCACATCCATCAGGTGCGAGATCGGCGATCCCTGATACCCGCCGACATAGGCGACGCCCGACTGCAGCAGCGCTTTGGTGATGGCGAGAATGCCCTCACCGCGGAAGATATCGCCCTCGCCGAGCTTGAGATCTTCCACTTCCCGGGCAAATGACCGCTCGGCCATGTCGCTCTCTCCCTCCCGGAACATAGCCGGGACTGTCGTTTATTTGCAAAATCATATATAAAACATCTAATCGCTGTCAACATGGTCTTGAGCCCGACCTATATTTTCCAGATATACACGGAATAGAGAGCTGGAACCAAATCTCATAGCCGTCAATTTTGTATGCAAAATCATATAATATTCCAGCCGAGACACATCCATGCCGCCGCTCGGGGGCGGGGCGTTGACCTTCCGCGGCATTGGCCTTAACCGCGAGAGATGCGAGCAACGGCAAGGGATGGCGAATGAACGACGACGTCGATTCCGATGGGCCCCGGCTGGGGGAGATCGGGCTGCAGCAGTTCGCGCCCTATCTGATGAACAGCATCATGGGCGCCTACAACGGCGCCCTGCGCGAGGACCTGCTCAAGCTCGGGCTGACCACGCCGAAGATGCGGGCGCTGGCGGTGCTGTCGGTGATCGACGGACTGGTGATCAGCCGGCTGGCCGTCTATGCGATCACCGAACAGTCGACGCTGAGCCGGGCATTGGACGCGCTGGAGAGTGACGGGCTGATCCGTCGTACCCAGGACCGGCAGGACAGCCGCGCGTCACGGATATGGATTACTGACGAGGGCCGCAGCGTGTTCGATCGCATCTGGCCCACCATCCGCCGCGCCAGCGAACGCATGTTTCAGGGCATCGACCCGGCCGAGCGCACCGCTTTCGTCAACACCTTGCAGAAAATTCTGGCGAACGTGCGCCAGGACGATTTCTGACCTTCCGCTCCTTCCGCTCTGCCGCGTCTCACCGCCCTTCGGGCCTCAACGCCTTCTGCCGCATCAAGGCATCCCGGATATCATCCGGCCAGGCGATCGCGCGGTGGGTCTCCAGAGAGGTTGCGACCAGCCGCTGCTCGGCGGTCCAGAGCAGGCGATCCTCCACCGTGATACGATGGTGCAGATCGAGCGAGGCGCGGCCGATGGCTGCGATCCCGATGCTGAAGGTGAGCAGATCGCCGTGAAAGCCGGGCCGCTCGAATGTCAGGTCGAGTTTCACCGTCGGCGCACCGATTCGCCGGTCCCTGATCAACACCGACCACGGGATGCCGATGTGCGTGAAGAACTGCTCCACCACGCCTGACAGCCGATTCAGATAGGCAGGGAAATAGGCGATCCCCGACGGATCACAATCGCCGAACGGCAGCGGCTGCGTGACGGCAAATGTCACCGTGCCGCCCCGCTTCGATCTTTGGCGGCGGCCGCCGCCCCATCAGCATCCCAGCGCCTTGGCGACCAGATAGCCCGAGCCGCCGCCCAGTCCCGGCCCTGGATGGGTGGAGGCCCCGATGTGATAGAGGTCCTTGATCGCAGTGCGGTGATTGACCGATCCGGCGAACGGCCGCCACGCAAAGAACTGATCGATGGTGCAGGCGCCCCCATAAGGATCGCCGCCCACCAGGTTGACGTTGATGCGCGCGAGATCCGCCGGCGAATAGGCACGACGCGCCAGCACGGTCGAGGCGAAGTTCTCGATGTGGATGCTGAGAATGGCCTCGATGCGATCCGCGAAGGCTTCGCGCATCATGTCGGTCCAGGCCTCCGATACGGCGATCGTGCCGGCAGCATCGCCTTTGACGCGGCGCGGTGCGTCCGGCACCTGGATCCAGAGAATGGCCTTGCCCTCGGGGCATCGCGACGGATCGAACGCGGCGGGCTGCCCCACGCACATCGTCGGCGTCTCCGGCAGCAAGCCGCGCGTCGCCTCGTTGTGTGATTTCGAGACCGCATCGACGCCATCGGTGAGATGGACAAGCGCAACCTGCTCCAGCCCCTTCGCCTTCCACCGCGGTGGCTGGCTGAGCGCATAGTGAAGCTGGAAGTCGCCGCGGCCATGACGAAACCGGCGTGCCGCGGCGGCCGACTGCTCAGAAGCGCCGGCGCCGAGCAGCCGGCCATAGAGCTGGCCCGGCGCCACCGAGGCGATCACAGATTTGGCTGCTGCGATCTCCTCGCCGCTGAGCAGCCGCACGCCAGCGGCGCGCCCGCCGCTCACGGTGATGCTGTCCACCTCGGCGCCGGTCCTGACGGTGCCGCCCTTGGCTTCGATGAGAGAACGGAAAGCTTTTGCGGCGTTTTCTGCACCTCCCCGCACGATCGGCGCGTCGGCCGCCTCCAGCGCAAAGGCAACCACCTTGCCCATCTCACCGGATAACGCATCCTCCGGCGACAGCCCGCAATGCAGCACCCATGGCGCGAACAACGCCTGGGCTTGCGGCGACGAGAAGCCCCCCTCCAGCCAACCGCGTGCCGGCGCCAGTGCACTGCCGAGATAGGCGACCAGCGCCCGCGGCCCCCGCCGCAATGCTTCGCGCGCGAGCAGCTTCACGGTGGAAAGGCTCCAGATCTGGCCGCCAAGCAGCCCGAACAGCAACTCCGCGTTGGTTTCGATCGACTCGACAGCTTGCCGATAGGCATCGCCGTCGCCGGGGGCCAAAGCATTGAGCGCCGCAACATTGGCGGCACGATCCATCGCCAGCACGGCGCTGCTGCCATCGGGGCGCAGCACGGCGGTCGGACAGGGCGGGTGACAGAAGTCCAGTCCGTGCCGAGCCAGATCGTCGGAGAGTTCGCGGAAGGCGGGACCGGTGACGAAAAGAACGAAGGTCGCCGCCATCACATCATGAACGAAGCCGGGCTGTGTTACCTCGGCGCTCAGCATGCAGCCGCCAATGTGATTGGCACGCTCCAGCAGCAATACCCGCTCGCCGCGCCGCGCCAGCATCGCGCTGGCGACGAGGCCGTTGATGCCGCTGCCGATGATGATGTGATCGTAGCTCACGCCTCAGGTCCTTGGCACCAGCGCCAGCGCGCGCACCGGTGAGCCGGTGCCCCTGACGATCTTGAGCGGCGCAGCGATCAGCACCGCGCCCTTCGGCGGCAGTTTGTCGAGATTGCACAAGCTGGCAAGACCGTAACGATTGGCCTGATGCATCAGATGATGCGCAGGAAATAGCGGCGTCATGCCGCCCGCCGCGCCGGCATCGGTGCCGATGCATTGCGTGCCCCAGCCGATGGCGCCGCGCGCGATGATGTATTCGATACAATCGACGGTGGGGCCGGGAGAATGCGGGCCTGCGGCATCCACATTAAGGAAGTCCTGCTCCGTGCCGTTGCGGCGATCCCAGTCTGTCCGCATCAGCACCCACTCACCCTTGCCGATCTCCCCGTGCTGCCGCTCCCAGGCACGCACGCCGCCCGCGGTCAGCAGAAAGTCCGGATCCGCCGCGGCCTGTCCCGAGCAATCGATGACATTAGCCGGCGCCACGAAGCTGCGCGGGGGAATCGTATCGGTATAGCCGTCAGGGTAATCCTTGCCGGTAATCCAGTGATGCGGCGCATCGAAATGCGTGCCGGAATGCTCGCCGATCTTGAGCCAGTTCCAGGCCCAGAACGGGCCCGCCTTGTCGTATTCGGAGATGGTATGGATTTCGATCTTCGGCGTGTCGACGGCCAGCTCCGGTGGCAGCTTGAGAAGTGGCGTATCCGGTCCCAGCGGCGCGGTGAGATCGATAACCTCGATGCTGTTGTCGCGCAGCGCTTCGGTGAACGTGATGAGCGCATCTGTTGCCGTCACCTGCATTCCTCCCCTACCGCGCCGAGCCGATCGTGCTGTCGGCTTTGCGCATTGACAAGTCGTGACGTTGGACCGCACCAACGCTAATGACAATTGAATGCAAACGCAAGCAATTTATTTTATGATTAAAACAACTGCCGATCGTTACCGTCGTCCGATTTCCTCGAGGGAGATATCGTGGAGATCGTGAGTGTGATCTGATATGGCAGCTCCTTGGGTGTCATACGCCGCCGCATCCGTACAAATTGCCGCTGACTCCATCCAATCACGGAGGATCAGGCGGTGCTCATCTTAGCGATATGAATGCAATTTCATGTATTTGCGCATTGTGGGATTGTACAGCGCGCCGGCAGGGCACGGCGGTCCGGCGCGGGCGGTGTCCTCGATCTAGCGGCGACGCAAGGTCTGTGATGGCGTCTCGCCATAGCGCTTCTGATAGGCGCTTGCAGCCCGCCCGAGATGACCGAGCCCGACAGCAAAGGCCGCTTCCGTAACGGAACTGCATTGCTCACGATGAATCAGCCGCGCGCGAAAAGCCTCGAGCCGGATGGTCTCGATCATATGGGTCAGCGTCGTTCCCTTCTCGCGGCGCAGGGTCTCCTGCAGCGATCGCAGGCTGCAGCCGCTCGCCGTGGCGATGTCGGCGACGGAGAACGGCCGGGCAATATTGGCGCGGATCCAGTCCTCCGCCCGGGCGACGACCGAAGCGTCGCCCGGGCGTGCCTGCCGCTCGAGCAGGCCGCGCTGCGAATGCGCGAATGACGACAACAGCAGCAGCATCAGATCATCGCCGAGCCGTACCTGGTAGTGTGGAGAGATATCCCCCGCCTCGATGCTTTCCACCATAAGACGGACATGGTTCATCAGCAGATGACCCGCCGCGCCGGCGATGTCGATGCCGGCAGTGAACTCCACCGCCGGCGGGCAGCGGCCGACCATGCTGGACCACTGCCGCTCCATGGCGCCGCGCTCCAGCAGCACGATGATCTTCGCGCAGCCATCCGACCAGCGCATCCGGGTCGGCAGCGTCGGCGACAGGATCGAGACGACTTCCCCCGGACGGGCCTGCGCCGAGGTTTTGCCGCAATGCACGATGGCGCTGCCTGCAATGGGGATTTGCAGCAGGAAGAAACGGGAGAGTTCGCCGGGATCGATATCGACCTCGCATCCATAGCTCACCAGATTCAACGAATAGGCGCCCTGGCGCGAGCAGCGGTGCACGGCGTGGAATCCCGCGGCACGCTTGTCTTTCGGTGACAGGAAGTGGGGACAGAAAATCTGCCCGATCTGATGCCGCGCATCATCCGGCGAGCGGGTGTCGACCAGCGTGTGGCTGGCCAGCAGGCCTTCTGAGAGAATGGTTTCCATCCCGCGAACCTTCGCTTCCGGCCAACCAGAACTGCATGATCTGGAGAAGATCCTGCGCAATCCGGATAGCGCGCCAGGCTCATCCGCTTCACCGTCGCGATAATTGAAACTTAAAACAAAACGCGCGCCTCGACAAGGCACATCGTTTCGGGGCGCGACGGGAGGATGCGATGTCGCCAGAGCTCTTTCTCGCCGGCATGCGCCGGGTGACGGGTGCGGTTACCACACGCGACCATGACGGCCAGCGCCGCGGGCTGACGGCCACGGCCGTGTGCTCACTCTCGGCCGATCCACCCTCTCTGATCGCCTGCCTCAACCGAAAGACCTGGGTGGCGCAGTTCGTACCGGACTCGGGCGTCTTCGCCATCAATGTACTCTCGCACGTCCAGGAAGAGATCGCGCGCACCTTCGCCGGTCAGACCGCGCTCGCAGCCGAAAATCGCTTCGGGATCGGCGAATGGGAGGTCGGCATCACCGGCGCACCGACGGTGAGGGGCGCGCTGGCCTCGTTCGAATGCCGGCTTGTCCAACTGGTCGAGCACACCACCCACGTGATCCTGATCGGACAGGTTGTCGGCACCGCTTTGGGCGACGGCCATCCGCTCGTCTATCTCGACGGCGGTTTTCTGTCGGTGCCGCGTCCGCTGTCGGCGGCGTAACGCCGCCCGCGCGTGATACGGCGAGACCGCCCAGCACAAGGCGACGGCCATGCCCCCCGGCAAGACACCGCAACCAGATGCAAAAGGGAGAAACTCATGAAGGGATTGCGAGGCAAGACGGCCATCGTATCAGGTGGCGCGACACTGATCGGCGAGAGCTGTGCCGCTGTGCTGGCGGGCTACGGCGTCAACGTCGTGATAGCGGACATCAACGAGACCGACGGTGCTGCGGCGGCGGGGCGGATCGGTGGCGCGTGCAGTTTCGTCGCCACCGACATCACCCGCGACGATGACATCGAGCGGCTGGTCGACAGCACCGTCGAACGGCATGGCCGCCTCGACTACCTGGTCAATGTCGCCTGCACCTATCTCGACAACGGTGCCGACACCAGCCGGGCGGACTGGCTCAAGGCGCTTGACGTCAACATCGTCGGCTCGGTGATGCTGATGGCTGCGGCGCGGCCGCATCTGGCCAAGCACAAGGGTGCGATCGTCAATTTCGGCTCGATCTCCGCCCGCATCGCCCAGGTCGGCCGCTGGGTCTATCCGGTGTCGAAGGCAGCGATCCTGCAGCTGACACGCAACCAGGCCCTGGATCTTGCCCCCGACGGCATCCGCGTCAACGCCGTCTCGCCGGGTTGGACCTGGAGCAACATCATGAAGCAGCTCAGCAACGACAATCGCCAGAAGACCGACAGCGTCGCCGCGCCGTTCCACCTGCTCCGGCGCACCGGCGATCCGAGCGAAGTGGCGGAGGCGGTCGCCTTCCTGCTGTCGGACGCCGCCAGCTTCATCACCGGCACCGATATCCGCGTCGACGGCGGTTACACCGCCATGGGACCGGAACGGGTCGACCCCGCGATTCCCCTGCTGGCGCAGTAGTGCGGCGCGCCGGAATACGCCTTTGCAGAACGACAAGGTCATTTGAAAGGAAGATCATATGGGCAATCGCAAGATCACCATTCTTGGCGGCGGACAGGCCGGCCTCCAGCTCGCCTGCGGGCTGCTGCAGCACGGCTACGACATCACCGTGGTTCAGAACCGCACCGGCGATGAGGTGCGGAAGGGCAAGATCATGTCCAGCCAGTGCATGTTCGACATCGCTTTGCAGAACGAGCGCGATATCGGGCTCGATTTCTGGGCCGATGAGTGCCCGACGGTCGATTCCATCAACTTCGTCGTCCCCTCGCCCGAGAAAGCTGGCGAAAAGGCGCTGGAGCGGAACGGCCTGCTCGATAAGCCGGCCCAGTCGGTCGACCAACGGGTCAAATTCCCGGCGTGGATGGACGAGTTGGTGCGACGCGGCGGCCGGCTTGAGATCAAGGAGGCGAGCATCGCGGATCTCGAAGCCTACGCCACCGCATCGGATCTCACCATCGTCGCGTCGGGTAAGGGCGAGATCGGCAAGCTGTTCGAACGCGATCCGGAGAAGTCGCCGTTCGATCGCCCGCAGCGGGCCCTGGCCCTCACTTACGTGCATGGCATGACCCCGCGGCCGGACCACTCGGCGGTCAACTTCAATCTCATTCCCGGCGTCGGCGAGTACTTCACCTTTCCGGGACTGACGACGTCCGGCCCGTGCGACATGATGGTGTTCGAGGGCATTCCAGGTGGCCCAATGGATTGCTGGAAGGATGTGAAAACGCCCGCCGAGCACCTTGCCCGCTCGAAATGGATTCTCGAGACATTCCTTCCCTGGGAGGGCGACCGCTGCCGCCAGGTCGAACTGACCGATGACAACGGTATTCTCGCCGGCGCCTTTCCTCCCACGGTGCGGCGGCCGGTGGGCAAGCTGCCCTCCGGCGCGATCGTGCTCGGCCTGGGCGATGCCGTCTGCCTCAATGATCCGATCACGGGTCAGGGATCCAATAACGCATCGAAGGCGGCGCGCGTCTACATGGACGCCATCCTTGCCCATGGCGATCGGCCGTTCGATGCTGCCTTCATGCAGGCGACGTTCGACAGGTACTGGAACTACGCTCAATATGTGGTCGGCTGGACCAATGGCCTGCTGCAACCGCCGCCGCCCCACGTGCTCAACATCATGGGCTCAGCGCAGGCGATTCCATCGCTGGCCAAACGTCTCGCCAATGGGTTCAACAATCCGCCCGATCTTTACCCGTGGTTTGTCGAGCCGAACGAGGCCGATCGCTACCTCCGCGAACTCGCCGCGTAGCCGCCCCCGATCCTTCTCATGGTGCCGCCGGCCGACCCGGCGGCACCGCTGTTTCCTGCGCCACCTTTCCTGCCGGTTTTGCTGGCCTGCACGACCGTTTCGCCCCCCATCCCATCACTCTAAAGCACCCCGTGCGGGCCGTCTGCCGAAGCCGTCACCACGCAACGATCCTCGCTGTATATTTTAAGCTTAAAGTATCTTGAAGTGCGCCGTGGCGCCCGGTAAGGTGGCTGCGACGAGGTTCGAAGCGCGGCAGCCTGGAAGGAACCAACATCATGAGGATCATCTGCATCGGAGGCGGCCCGGCCGGTCTCTATTTCGCGTTGCTGATGAAGCAGCAGCACCCGGCGCATCACATCACGGTCGTCGAGCGCAATCGTCCCTTCGATACTTTCGGATGGGGAGTCGTATTCTCCGACGCCACCATGCAATCGATGCGAACGTGGGATCCGACCACCGCTGAGCAGATCGAGGACGCCTTCAATCATTGGGACGACATCGAGCTGTTCTTCAAGGGCCGCCGGCTGCGCACCACAGGCCATGGCTTTGTCGGCCTTGGCCGCAAGAAGATGCTCAACATCCTGCAGGACCGCTGCCTCGCGCTCGGCGTCGAGTTGATCTTCGAACGCGAGGTCGAAAGCGATCTCGAATTTCCGGATGCAGACCTGATCATCGCCGCCGACGGCGTCAATTCACGCATCCGCAACCGCTATGCGGAAACGTTCAAGCCGGACATGCAGATCCGGCCCAACCGCTATATCTGGCTCGGCACCGACAAGGCGTTCGAAGCTTTCACCTTCGATTTCCGCAAGACCGAGCACGGCTGGTTCCAGGCCCATATCTATCGCTTCGATGCAAGCACCTCCACCTTCATCGTCGAGACCACCGAGGAGGTGTTCAAGGCCCATGGCCTCGACCGGATGAGTCAGGACGAGTCGATCGCGTTCTGCGAAAAGCTGTTCGCCGAGACGCTCGACGGTCATCACCTGATGAGCAACGCGCGGCATTTGCGCGGCTCGGCATGGCTGAATTTCGGCCGGCTGATCTGCGAGCGCTGGAGCCATTTCAATGGCAAGAGCCATGTGGTGCTGATGGGCGACAGCGCCCACACCGCCCATTTCGCCATCGGCTCAGGCACCAAGCTCGCCATCGACGACGCCATCGAACTGACGCGGCAATTCAACCGGATCGGCCACGAACCGGCGAACATTCCCACGGTGCTCGACGCCTATGAGGAGGTCCGCCGCGTCGACGTGGCGCGCATCCAGAACGCGGCCCGCAACGCGATGGAGTGGTTCGAGGTGGTCGGGCGCCGTTATGCGGATCAGCTCGAGCCGGAACAATTCATGTATTCGATGCTGACCCGCTCGCAGCGCATCAGCCACGAGAATCTGCGGCTGCGCGACAGGGTCTGGCTCGAAGGCTATGAGCGCTGGTTCGCGCGGCGCACCGGCCTCGGAACAGCTCCGAACGGGCCGGTGCCGCCGCCGATGTTCACGCCTTACAAGGTGCGCGGCCTCGATCTGCACAACCGCATCATCATGTCGCCGATGGCGATGTATTCGGCGAAGGATGGCGTCGCCGATGATTTCCATCTGGTTCATCTCGGCGCGCGGGCGATGGGCGGAGCCGCGCTGATCTTTCCGGAGATGACCTGCGTCTCACCGGACGCGCGCATCACCCCAGGCTGCCTCGGTTTGTGGAACGACGAGCAGACCGCGGCCTTCCGGCGGATCGTCGATTTCGTGCATCGCGAGACACCGGCGAAGATCGGCATACAGCTCGGCCATGCCGGCCGCAAGGGCGCGACCCGCGTCGCCTGGGAGGGAATCGACCAGCCGCTCGACCAGGGCGGCTGGCCGCTGATCTCAGCCTCGGCGCTGCCTTACCTGCCACATTCGCAGGTCCCGCGCGCCATGACCCGCGCCGACATGGATCGCGTCATCGCCGATTTCGTCGCCGCGACACGGCGTGCGATCGAGGCCGGCTTCGATATCCTGGAGCTACACGCGGCGCACGGCTATCTGCTCTCGAGCTTCCTGTCGCCGCTGACCAATCTGCGCGAGGACGAGTATGGCGGCGATCACGTGAACCGCGCACGGTTTCCGATCGAGGTGTTTCATGCCATCCGCGCGGTGTGGCCGCAGGACAAGCCGATCTCGGTGCGCCTCTCCACTCATGACTGGTTCGAGGGAGGCAATACGCCCGACGACGCGGCGATCTTCGCCGCGATGTTCAAGGAAGCCGGCGCCGATCTGATCGACTGCTCGTCCGGCCAGGTGGTGAAGGAGGAAAAGCCGGTCTACGGCCGCCTGTTCCAAACGCCGTTCTCCGACAAGATTCGTAACGAGATCGACGTCCCGACCATTGCGGTCGGCGCGATCTCCGAAGCCGACCACGCCAATTCGATCATCGCGGCGGGGCGGGCCGATCTCTGCGCAATCGCGCGGCCGCACCTCGCCGATCCCTCCTTCGTCATGCACGAGGCGGCGAAGATCGGATATGCCGGGCAGGTTTGGCCGAAGCAGTATTACTCGGCCCGCGCGCAGTATGAAAACAATCTCGCACGCGCAGCGGCCGAAGCGGCCGCGGTGCAGCCGCGATGACGGCCTTGACCCCGAGATGGCGATCATGAGCACGCAGACACCGCAAAGCGCGCCGACGCGCGACCACCTCGCATGGCCGTTCTTCGACGACGAGCATCGCACCCTTGCGCGCGACCTGGACCGTTTCATCGCCGATGGCGGCCTCGGGGAGATCGCGCATTCCGATGTCGATGGCGCCTGCCGCGCGCTGGTGGCCGGGCTGGGAATGGCCGGCTTCCTGCGTCCCTGCGTGCCGCGCGCCTATGGCGGGAATACCGAGCAGCTCGACAGCCGCGCGCTCTGCGTGATGCGAGAGACACTGGCCTATGCCGACGGCCTCGCCGATTTCGCCTTTGCGATGCAGGGCCTCGGCACCGGCGCCATCAGCCTTTCCGGCTCCGAGGAATTGAAGCAGCGCATCCTGCCCAAGGTCGGACGCGGCGAGATGATCTCCGCTTTCGCGCTGTCCGAGCCGGATGCGGGATCGGACGTGGCGGCCATGACCACCGCCGCGCGCCGCGACGGTGACGACTATGTTATCGACGGCGAGAAGATATGGATCTCGAATGGCGGGATCGCCGATGTCTATACGCTGTTCGCCCGCACGGGCGAGGCGCCCGGCACGCGCGGCATCTCGGCCTTCGCGGTCTTCGCCGACACGCCGGGGCTGACCATCGCCGAGCGGATCGAAACCATGGCGCCGCACCCGCTCGCCCGCATCCGTTTCGAGAACTGCCGGATTCCGGCCGCCCACCTGCTCGGCGCGCCGGGCGAAGGCTTCAAGATCGCGATGCGGACACTTGACATCTTCCGGCCCTCGGTCGCCGCCGCGGCGCTCGGCTTCGCCCGACGCGCGCTGGATGAGGCGATCGCGCATGCGCGCAGGCGTCGCATGTTCGGCGCGACGCTGGCCGATCTGCCGACCGCACAGAGCACGCTCGGGGAGATGGCGACCGCGATCGATGCGGCGGCGCTGCTGACGCTGCGCACGGCCTGGCGGCGCGACGTGCAGAAGCTGCCGACCACCCGCGAGGCCGCGATGGCGAAGATGACCGCCACGGAAAACGCCCAATGGGTGATCGATCAGGCGCTGCAGATGTTCGGGGGGCGCGGGGTGCGCGTCGGCGAAATCGTCGAGCGGCTCTATCGCGAAATCCGCGCGCTGCGCATCTACGAGGGAGCGACCGAGGTTCAGAAGCTGATCATCGGCCGCGAACTGATGAAGACGCCGGTCAACGAAAGGCCATAAGCATGCAGCATCCCACCGCCCGTTTCGACTGGCACGATCCGTTCTACCTCGACGCGCAGCTCAGCAGCGAAGAGCGCATGGTGCGGGACACGGCTCGCGGCTATGCCCAAGACAAGCTGCTGCCGCGCGTGCAGGCTGCGTTCCGCCACGAAGCGACCGATCCGGCGATCTTCGCCGAGATGGGCGAGCTGGGCCTGATCGCGCCGACCGTCTCAGAGCGATATGGCGGAGCCGGGCTGAACCATGTCTGCTACGGATTGATCGCACGCGAGGTCGAGCGGGTGGATTCCGGCTACCGCTCCATGCTGAGCGTGCAGTCATCGCTGGTGGTGGTCCCGATCGACAGCTTCGGCAGCGAAGAGCAGAAGCGCAGATATCTTCCGGATCTGATCGCGGGGCGCAAGATCGGCTGCTTCGGGCTGACCGAACCCGACCATGGCTCCGACCCCGGCTCGATGGCCAGCCGCGCGCGCAAGGTCGACGGCGGCTTGCTGCTGAACGGCTGCAAGACCTGGATTTCCAACGCGCCGATCGCCGACATTTTCGTGGTCTGGGCCAAGACCGAGGACGGCGCCATCCGCGGCTTCATCCTGGAGAAGGGATGGGCCGGCCTCTCCGCGCCGGCCATTCACGGCAAGGTGGGATTGCGGGCTTCGATCACCGGCCAGATCGTGATGGACGACGTGTTCGTTCCGGCCGAGAACATGCTGCCACATGTCAGCGGCCTGAAGGGCCCCTTCACTTGCCTGAACTCCGCCCGCTTCGGCATCGCCTGGGGAGCGCTCGGCGCGGCCGAGGCCTGCTATGAAACCGCGCGGCAATATGTGCTCGACCGCAAGCAGTTCGGACGCCCGCTCGCCGCCAACCAGCTGATCCAAAAAAAGCTCGCCGATATGGTGACCGAGATCTCGCTCGGCCTGATGGGCTGCCTGCGGCTTGGCCGCATGAAGGAGGAGGGGCGTCCGCCGGTTGAGCTGACATCGGTTCTGAAGCGGAATTCGTGCGGCAAGGCGCTGGAGATCGCCCGCACCGCACGCGACATGCTCGGCGGCAACGGCATTTCTGATGAATTCTGCGTCGCCCGGCACCTCGCCAATCTCGAAGCCGTCAACACCTACGAAGGCACTCACGACATTCATGCCTTGATCATCGGCCGTGCCGTCACCGGCATTGCCGCCTTTGCCAACTGAACGGAGTCCGACATGAGCGTCACCGCCCTGTCCCAGCGCGCCCCGGCAGAAACGCCGCACCGCATCTTGCAGCCTGAAGGTTGGGCGAAGCCGATCGGCTACGCCAATGGCATCGAGGCGCGGGGACGCACCATTTTTGTCGGCGGCCAGATCGGCTGGAACGGCCAATGCAAATTCGAGGCGCACGATCTGCCCGGACAGGTACGGCAAGCGCTGGAGAATATTCTGACGATCCTGCGCGAGGCGGATGCCGGCCCCGAACACATCACCACGATGACCTGGTATGTGCTGGACCGGAAAGCCTACGCGGCCTCGCTGAAGGAGATCGGCGCCGCCTACAAGGCGACCATGGGCCGCAACTTCCCCGCCATGGCCGTGGTGGAGGTGTCGGGCTTGGTCGAGGATGAGGCGCTGGTGGAGATTCAGGCGGTCGCGGTGGTTCCGGACTGAGCGGCATCGACTCGGCGGCGCGAAGCTGCCGCGAGCCGCCATCGGCAAGGTTCAGGCGCGAATACGCTCGCCGCGCATGGTCGCGAGTTCCACCGGGCGGTCCGGAATGGTGATCCTGAACGTGGCCCCGATGGTCCCCTCGACCAGCAGGATGTCGCCGCCATGGGCCCGCACCAACTCCGCGGCGATCGCCAGGCCGAGGCCGCTGCCGCCGGCCCGGTCCGAGGTCTGAAACGCTTCGAACAGCCGCTCGCGGGCCTTCGGCGGCAGGCCGGGACCGGTATCCGACACCTCGATCACGGTGACGCTGCCCTCGCGGCGGCCGGTGACCCGGATCTGCTCGGGCGCCACATCGCCCATCGGCTGCGCCTCCAGTGCCTGCACCGCATTGCGTACCAAGTTGAGCAGCACCCGGAACAGCTGATCCGGATCGGCGTCGATGGTCAGCCCGCGCTCGACCGCATTGACCCATTCGATGGAGGGATGGGCCGCGAGGCCGGCGCTCTCCCGCACTTCGTTGACGATCGGCTCGACCAGCACCCTGCGCCGGTCCGGCGCGGCTTCCTGGGCGCGACCATAGGACAGCGTCGACTGGCACAGCGCGATGGCGCGCTCCAGCGAGCGCATCAGCTTGGGCGCGAAGCGCTGGACCCGCGGGTCCGGCACGGTCGCGAGCTGATCGGAGATCAGCTGCGACGACGCTAGCATGTTGCGCAGGTCGTGATTGATCTTCGAGACCGCGAGCCCGAGCGCGGCCAGCCGGCTCTTCTGATGCAGCATTGAGACCAGGTCGCGCTGCATGTCCGACAGCTCGCGCTCGGCGATGCCGATTTCGTCGCCGCGGGACGAGGGCACGATGATGCTGGCCGAGCTCTCCGGATTGCGGTGGAAACCGACGAGGTTCGCCGTCAGCCGACGCATCGGCCTCACGAACAGGTAATGCAGCGCGAGATAGACCAGCGCCGCGGTCAGGATCGCGATCCCGAGCGCGAATATGAAGACGTTGCGCGAGAACCGGTACATCGCCTTGCGCAACGGCAGTTCGTCGACCACCACCTCGATGAACTGGGCGCCGTTGGGGGCCGCGCCGATCACCCGGATGGTTTCGTTGCCGCTTTCGAGCATGGTCTCGAACGCGCCGACGATGGCATCCCAGGCCGTCATGGTGCGGATGTCGACGTCATGATCGACCGCCGCCGGCAGATCGGCGCTCGCGAGCAGGCGGCGCTGCTGGCCCATCTTGATGGCCACCGCCCGGGCGCCGATGCTGTCGAGAATCTGGCGCGCCAGGCTTTCCGGAACCATGCCGCTCGGTGTCGCATCGAGCACCAGGGCCGCCGTGTTGGCGGCGGCGATCCGGTCATTCAGCCGGTTCATGCGGAAATTGGCGATGGCGGGGACATAGATCAGCACCTCGGCGATCAGCACGAGGGGAATCGTCAGCAGCAAGAGCTTGCCGGACAGCCCAAGTCGCCCTTGCGGCACCACGCGGGACATCGGCACGACAGATGTCGCCTCGTCCTGCGGAGCATGGTCGACGGGCCGCGTCATGAAATCACCCTGGCTGAGGGCCGGACTCCGGTCAAATCACCGATCGGTCAATTCTAGCACGCCCGGCCCGGAACGGTAACCCCTTGCCAAGTCAAACAGATTTACAGCGCTTGAGAGGAACGGGCGGAACGTGCTCAGGGACCTCGCCGCGAAACCACCGAGGCCTGGATCCCCCGTCGATACGGGTGTTTGCAACCTCGGCTCGGGGCCATGCAAACATTGACGAAAACCGGCCGGTCCCGTATAAGCCGCGCCAATCGTCCGCGATAGCCTGGTTGCCGGGCTCGGTCTGTTTTGGGCCGATGGTTCCTGCGATGGGACCGAAGGTCGCGGATTTACTTCAATATCTCGGCGAATTGCCCGGTCAGCGGAGAACAGACCCGTGAAGCGGACTTATCAACCCAGCAAACTGGTGCGCAAGCGCCGTCACGGATTTCGTGCCCGTCTTGCGACCACGGGTGGCCGCAAGGTCCTCGCCGCACGCCGCGCCCGTGGACGGAAGCGCCTGAGCGCCTGAGCAGGCCCTCGCGAGGCCTTCAGCGATGGACAAATTGAAGCGGCGGGTGGATTTTCTCGCCGTTTCGGGTGGGGCACGGGTCGCCTCGCCCGCCTTTATCCTTCAACGGCGGATGCGGGACGATACGGGCCCGGTGCGTATCGGCTTCACCGTCTCAAAAAAGGTTGGCAACGCCCCCGAACGCAATCGCGTACGCCGCCGGCTTCGCGAAGTGGTGAACCATGTGGGTGTCATATCCATGCGACCCCACAGCGATTATGTGTTAGTCGGCCGTCGCAGCGCGTTACACCGTGGCTTCGCCGCAATGCTTGACGATCTGCGATCGGCGCTCCGTCGACTAGACCGACCATCCCCGGAACGTTCGTGACAGACTGATCGCGCTTTTTTCAGCCGCGTTGCAAATGGCAACCGAATGACGAGACCTGAACGATGAACGATAACAATCGCAACACCATTCTCGCCGTCATTCTTTCCGGTCTCGTCCTGATCGGCTGGCAATACTTCTTTGCCGTTCCGCAGATGGAAAAGCAGCGGGCTGCCGAACAGGCGCAGAGCGAGCTGGCGAAAAACGCCAAGCCGGCTGAGCCCTCGGCCAACAACGCGGCGACCCCCGGTGCCGGCACGGATACGGTGCCGCCCTCGGTGAACCAGCCATCCTCCATCGGGGTCGTTATCAGCCGCGACGAGGCGATCGCCGCGTCGCCGCGGATCAAGATCCAAACCCCGAGCATCACCGGCAGCATCGCCCTGAAGGGCGCCCGCATCGACGATCTGTCGCTGGTCAAATATCGCGACACCGTCGACCCGAGCTCGCCGGCCATCGTGCTGTTCTCGCCGTCGGGCACGCCCGACCCTTATTATGCGGAATTCGGCTGGGTCGCGGCCAGCGGCACCAGCGTCAAGGTGCCGGACCAGAACACGGTCTGGCAGCAGGATGGCAGCGGAAACCTGGCCCCCGACCACCCGGTGACGCTGACCTGGAACAATGGTGAAGGGCTGACCTTCCGCCGCACCATCAGCGTGGACGAACAGTATCTGTTCTCCATCAAGGACGATGTGACCAATTCCGGCAGCGCGCCGGTGACACTCTATCCGTTCGGGCTGATCTCGCGCCACGGCACGCCCCACGTCGCCGGCTACTACATTCTGCACGAAGGCCTCGTCGGCTATCTCGGCGAACATGGTCTGCAGGAATACACCTACAAGAAGATCAACGAGGCCAAGTCGGTCAGCCTCAAGGCCACCAATGGCTGGCTTGGCATCACCGACAAATACTGGGCGTCCGCGCTGCTGCCGGAGACCTCCGCCACGCTGCAGGCGCGCTTCTCGGCACAGCCGCAGGGCAATATCCAGACCTACCAGACCGACTACCTGGAAGATCCCCGTATCATTGCGGCGGGAAGCACCGGTAGCGTCAGCACCCGGCTGTTCGCCGGCGCCAAGGAGGCGCGGGTGGTCGGGCTCAACTTCCCTCTCGACGCCCTCGGCGGATATAACCGGCAGCTCGGGCTCAACCACTTCGACCTGCTGATCGACTGGGGCTGGTTCTACTTCATCACCAAGCCGATGTTCCTGGTGCTGGACTTCTTCTTCCACCTGTTCGGCAATTTCGGCGTCGCCATCCTGCTGGTGACGGTGCTGGTCAAGCTGCTGTTCTTCCCGCTCGCCAACAAGTCCTATGCCTCGATGGCGAAGATGAAGGCGATCCAGCCGCAGCTGGCGGCACTGAAAGAGCGCTATCCCGACGACCGGATGAAGCAGCAGCAGGAGATGATGGAGATCTACAAGAAGGAGAAGATCAATCCGATCGCCGGATGTCTTCCCATCGCCCTGCAGATTCCGGTGTTCTTCTCGCTCTACAAGGTGCTGTTCGTCACCATCGAGATGCGGCACGCGCCGTTCTTCGGCTGGATCAAGGACCTGTCGGCGCATGATCCGACCAACCTGTTCAACCTGTTCGGGCTGCTTCCCTTCGATCCGACCCACCTTCCGGTGATCGGTCCCTATCTGATGCTGGGCCTGTGGCCAATCATCATGGGCATCACGATGTGGTTCCAGATGAAGCTGAACCCGACGCCGCCCGATCCGACGCAGAAGATGATCTTCGACTGGATGCCGGTGATCTTCACCTTCATGCTCGCCTCGTTCCCGGCAGGTCTCGTGATCTACTGGGCCTGGAACAACCTGCTGTCGGTGCTGCAGCAGGGGTTCATCATGCGGCGCAACGGCGTCAAGGTCGAGTTGTTCGACAACCTGAAGGCCACCTTCGCCGGCTCGAAGAAATCGACCTAGCCGGACCGGCGCGGACCGTTGTTGAACAGCGGTCTGTGCCTCACACCCGGCAGCAGGGGCAAAGCCGCACAGCGAGGCGCCATGAACGCGGATTCCGATCTGGTCGAAGCCGGCCGAAAGCTGTTCGCGGGCGACTGGCGCTTTGCCTGGGCCTCTCCTTCGATCGACACGCTGCCGCCGATGTCCGGCATCGAAGTCGCCCTCGCCGGCCGCTCCAATGTCGGCAAGTCCAGCCTGATCAATGCGCTGACCGGCCGCAATGCGCTCGCCCGCACCTCCCATACGCCGGGGCGGACCCAGGAGCTGATCTTCTTCGAGGGGCCGAAGGGCAGCAAGCTCCGCCTCGTGGACATGCCGGGTTACGGCTATGCCTCGGCACCGAAGACCAAGATCGCGGCCTGGACCGACCTGATCCACAAATTCCTGCAGGGCCGCAGCAACCTCGCCCGCATCTACGTGCTGATCGACTCCCGCCATGGGATCAAGGACGTCGATACCGGCATCCTGAAGACGCTCGACCGCGCCGCTGTCAGCTACCAGATCGTCCTGACCAAGTCGGACCAGATCAAAGCCTCCGAACTCGCGGCGCGCATCGCGGCGACCGAGGAGACCCTCAAGACCCATCCGGCCGCGTTTCCCGAGGTGATCGCCACCTCGTCCCGGACCGGCGCGGGCATGCCGGAGCTACGCGCCGCGATTGCGCGGCTTCTGGAGGAGCGCGGACAATGACGCTGGCCGGACTGGCACGATGCCTGATTTTCGCAAGCGGATTGATGGGGGCTGCGGGCGTCGCCCTGGCCGCCGCCGGAGCCCATCTGCCGGATGCCGGCAGGCTTTCCAGCGCCGCCCCGATCCTGCTGTTTCATGCAGCCGCGCTGCTCGGCGCAGCGGCACTGGCAGAGCGCGGCATCGTCCATCCGACGCTCGGCCTGTGCGCCGCATTCGGCTTCGTCATCGGCGCCTGCCTGTTCTCGGGCGATCTCAGCCTGCGGCACTTCACCGGCGGCGGCCTGTTCCCGCGCGCCGCCCCGATCGGCGGCAGCCTGCTGATGCTGAGCTGGCTGCTGCTTGCCATCGCCGCCATCTGGCCGCGCAAGGGGTGACGGGCAACCCTGCCGTGACCGAATTTGTCATGACGGCGCGGCGGCGAAATGCTAGCCAGTCGCCATTTCCTTGCCAGAACGAGCCCGCCCGATGACCCAGCCCGACACGCCTTCCGCCTCCGAGATCACGCCCAGCGATCAGGCCCGCATCCTGTCGGAGGCGCTGCCGCACATGCAGCAGTACGATGACGAGACCATCGTCATCAAATATGGTGGCCACGCCATGGGGGCGGAGCACCTGGCGCGGGCTTTCGCGCGCGACATCGTGCTGCTGGAACAAACCGCCATCAACCCCGTCGTGGTGCACGGCGGCGGCCCGCAGATCGCGACCATGCTGCAGCGGCTCGGCATTAAGTCCGAATTCGCCGCTGGCCTGCGCATCACCGACGCCACCACGATCGAGATCGTCGAAATGGTGCTGGCCGGATCGATCAACAAGCAGCTCGTCAGCTACATCAACGAGGCCGGCGGCAAGGCGGTCGGCCTCTGCGGCAAGGACGGCAACATGGTGACGGCGACCAAAGCCACGCGCAGCATGGTCGATCCGGACTCGAACATCGAGAAGGTGGTCGATCTCGGCTTCGTCGGCGAGCCGGAGAAAGTCGACCTGACCTTGCTGAATCAGCTCATCGGCCATGAACTGATCCCGGTCCTTGCGCCGCTTGCGGCCTCCAGCACCGGCCAGACCTTCAACATCAATGCCGATACCTTCGCCGGCGCGGTGGCCGGCGCGCTGAAGGCAAAGCGCCTGCTGCTCTTGACCGACGTCCCGGGCGTGCTCGACAAATCCAAGAAGCTCATTCCCGAACTCTCGGTGAAGGACGCCCGCAAGCTGATCGCCGACGGCACCATCTCCGGCGGGATGATTCCCAAGGTCGAGACCTGCATCTACGCGCTTGAGCAGGGCGTGGAAGGCGTGGTCATCATCGACGGCAAGACGTCGCACGCGGTGTTGCTCGAATTGTTCACCGACCAGGGCACCGGCACGCTGATCCACAAATGACGGCCTCCGCAACCGCAGCCCGCAGCTTCAGCCATGTCGAGACCTGGGTGTTCGATCTCGACAACACGCTGTATCCGCACCACGTCAACCTCTGGCAGCAGGTGGACGCGCGGATACGCGACTATGTCGCGAGAACGCTGAATGTCGGTCTGGAGGAAGCCTTCCGGATCCAGAAGGATTATTACAAGCGCTTCGGCACCACCATGCGTGGCATGATGTCCGAGCACGGCATCTCCGCTCAGGATTTTCTCGCCTACGTACATCAGATCGACCATTCGCCACTGGAGCCGAATCCGGCGATGGGCGAAGCCATCGCCGCCCTGCCTGGCCGCAAGCTGATCCTCACCAACGGCTCGACCGACCATGCCGGAAAAGTGCTCGAGCGGCTCGGCTTTGGCGAGCATTTCGAGGCGGTGTTCGACATCATCGCCGCCGAGTTCGAGCCCAAGCCCTCGCCGCAGACCTATCAGCGATTCCTGGCCACGCACGACGTCGATCCGACGCGGTCGGCGATGTTTGAGGATCTCGCCCGCAACCTGACCGTGCCCCACGGCCTCGGCATGACCACCGTTCTCGTCGTGCCCGACCGCGTGGTGCAGCGGGAGGCCTGGGAAATGGAGGGGCGCGACGCGCCTCATGTCGATCACGTCACCGACAACCTCGCCGACTTTCTGCTCCGCCTGACCTGAATCGCGGTTCGAGAGGCCCCCGCGCCGCCGGAACACGGCTTGACTCCGCCGCGGCGAATCCGGACAACAGCCGCAGCCTTGCATCCACGCCATTTCAAGGATTTCAGATGTCGCTTGCTTCCCTCGAATCCGCCGTCAACAGCGCCTTCGATGCGCGCGACACCGTCACCACCGCGACCAAGGGCGAGGTGCGCGACGCGGTCGACCAGGCGCTGAGCCTGCTCGACAAGGGCGACGCGCGGGTCGCGGAGCGCGCGGCCGATGGCCAGTGGCATGTCAATCAATGGCTGAAGAAGGCGGTGCTGCTGTCGTTCCGGCTGAACGATATGGCGCCGATCCCCGGCGGCCCCGGCGGCGCGCCCTGGTGGGACAAGGTGCCGTCGAAATTCGAAGGCTGGGGTGAGAACCGATTCCGCGACGCCGGCTTCCGCGCCGTGCCGGGCGCGATCGTGCGCCGCTCGGCCTTCATCGCCCGCAACGTCGTGCTGATGCCGTCCTTCGTCAATCTCGGGGCCTATGTCGACGAGGGCACCATGGTGGACACCTGGGCGACGGTCGGCTCCTGCGCCCAGATCGGCAAGCGCGTGCATATTTCCGGCGGCGTCGGCATCGGCGGCGTGCTGGAGCCGCTGCAGGCCGGCCCGGTGATCATTGAGGACGATTGCTTCATCGGCGCGCGCTCGGAAGTGGCCGAAGGTGTCATCGTCCGCCGCGGCGCGGTGCTTTCGATGGGGGTGTTCCTCGGCGCCTCGACCAAGATCGTCGATCGCGAGACCGGCGATATCTTCGTCGGCGAGGTGCCCGAATATTCCGTCGTCGTTCCCGGCACGCTGCCTGGCAAGCCCCTGAAGAGCGGCGCCCCGGGTCCGGCCACCGCCTGTGCGGTGATCGTCAAGCGCGTCGACGAGCGCACGCGCTCCAAGACCAGCATCAACGACCTGCTCCGCGACTAGCGGAACGGAGGGGGTTCAACGGGATGCAAATGCTAGAATCGAGCCCCTGATGGCCGACGACGCGCTCAGCATTGCCCGCGACCTGATCCGCTGCCCCTCGGTGACGCCAGCGGACGCGGGCGCGCTGAGCGTGCTGGAGGCGCGTCTCGGCGCGGCCGGTTTCGCCGTGCATCGCGTCACGTTCAGCGAACCGGGCGCCGCCGACATCGACAATCTCTATGCCCGGCTCGGCGACGGCGCCCCGCATCTCACATTCGCCGGCCACACTGACGTGGTACCTGCGGGCGACGAGGCCGCCTGGAGCCATGGCGCCTTCTCGGGAGAGGTCAAGGACGGCTATCTCTATGGCCGCGGCGCGGTCGACATGAAGGGCGGCATCGCCTGCAGCGTCGCGGCGACATTGGACTTCCTCAAGACGCATGGCGGCCGACCGCCGAAAGGCTCGATCTCCTTCCTGATCACCGGCGACGAAGAGGCCGCAGCCGTCAACGGCACCGTCAAGCTGCTGCAATGGGCCGCCGAGCGCGGCGAGGCATTCGACCATTGCGTCCTCGGCGAGCCGAGCAACGTCGAGGCCATCGGCGACTGCGTCAAGATCGGCCGCCGCGGTTCGCAGTCCGGCACACTGATCGTCGACGGCGTTCAGGGCCATGTCGCCTATCCGCACCGCGCCGCCAATCCGATACCGGACATCGCTGCGCTGATCACTGCGCTCGACAGCGAGCCGCTCGATCATGGCAGCGCCCATTTCCAGGCTTCCAATCTCGAATTCACCTCGGTGGATGTCGGCAATCCCGCCAGCAACGTCATCCCGGCGCAGGCGCGGGCGAAGTTCAACATCCGCTACAACGACCACCATACGCAGGATTCGCTGCGCCGGTTGATCGAGGCGCGCCTGGCGCAGGCCTGCGGCAGCCGCATCCGCGCCCGCATCGTGTGGGAGCCATCGAATGCCGATGTCTTCATCACCAAGCCGGGTCCGTTCATCGACATGGTCGTCGCGGCCATCGAAGCCGCGACCGGCCGCAGGCCCGATCTCAACACCGGGGGCGGCACCTCGGATGCGCGCTTCATCACGCATTATTGCCCGGTGATCGAATTCGGCCTGGTCGGTCAAACCATGCATCAGGTCGACGAGCGCACGCCGCTGGCCGACCTCGAGATGCTGACCAGGGTCTACCGCGGCATCCTGGACCGCTATTTCGCATGAGCGGCAAAACTCTCGTCCTCACCGCCATCGACAGCGAGCTGGACAAGGCCCGGGCGCCCGATGGCTTCGAGGTGATCTATACCGGTGTCGGCAAGGTCAACGCGGCCAGCGTGGCGACGCTGGCGCTGCTGGTGCTCCGTCCCGCGCTGGTGATCAATTACGGCACCGCCGGCAAGGTCACCGGTGCGCTACGCGGCCTCGTCGAGGTCGCCGACGTGGTCCAGCGCGATATGATCGCGGAGCCGCTGGCGCCGCGCGGCCGCACGCCGTTCGCGCCGGAGCTTGACCGCCTGTCGTCGAGCCAGGCCGGCGTCGTCTGCGGCACCGGCGACAGTTTCGTCACCACCACCGATTCATGGTTGGTGGAGAACAGGATCGACATCGTCGACATGGAGCTGTTCGCCATCGCCCATGTCTGCCAGCGCCACAGGGTGCCATGGCGTGCCTTCAAATTCATCACCGACGATGCCAACGACTTCGCCGCGGAGCACTGGACGGCCAATGTCGGCGACGGGCAGGATCTGTTCTGGCAGGCGGTGAAGGATCTCGCGCCTCAGTCGTAATCGACCCGGACGAGATAAAGCCCCTCGGGCGGCGCCACCGGCCCGCAGGCGCGGCGGTCCCGTGCCTCCAGTGCCCGCTGCAGATCGTCGGGCATCCACCTCCCCTCGCCGACCCATACCAGCGAGCCGACCATCGAACGCACCTGACTGTGCAGGAACGACCGCGCCGACGTGACGATGCTGACCGCCTCGCCATTGCGGCGGACATCGAGCTGGTCGAGCGTCTTGTCCGGCGACTTCGCCTGACATTCGGTATCCCGGAAGGTGGTGAAATCGTGCTTGCCGATCAGCCGCTGCGCTGCCGCCTGCATCGCGTCGGCATCGAGCGCCTTCGGCACCCGCCAGACGCGCCCGACATCGAGCGCGAGATTGGCGCGGCGGTTCACGATCCGATAGAGGTAATGTCGCCGTATCGCGGAGAACCGCGCCTCGAAGGTCTCGGGCACGATCTCGGCGGAGAGGACTCCGATCGGATGCGGGCGCAGATGGGCGTTGAGGCCGTCGCGCAGGCGTCCCGGTGGAAAGGCACGAGCGAGATCGACATGGGCGACCTGCCCCAGCGCATGCACGCCAGCATCTGTGCGCCCGGCGCCATGGACGCGCGCATCCTCGCCGCTGAGCGCCTTGACGGCGGCTTCCAGTGCGGCCTGCACCGATGGCAGATGCTGCTGGATCTGCCATCCGCAGAATGGCCTGCCGTCATATTCAATGGTGAGCTTATAGCGCGGCATCAGCTGAATCGCAGCGGCGGCGCCGGCGGCACACCGCGCAGGAATTCATCGGCCTTCATCGGCGCCTTGCCGGCGCGCTGCACCTCGAGCAGGCGGATCGCTCCCTCGCCACACGCCACCGCGAGCCTGTCGTCGAGCAGCGCTCCCGGGGCGCCGCTCCCGGCCGCAGGCTCGCAGCGGAGCACCTTGAGCCGAACCGTCTCATCTGCGAGCCGCAGTTCGCACCACGCCCCCGGAAACGGCGACAGGCCATGGATGTGCCGCAGCACACGGTGAGCCGGCTGGCTCCAGTCGATGCGGGCTTCCGCTTTGTCGATCTTGGCCGCGTAGGTGACACCCTGCTCGCTTTGCGGGGTGAGGCGAAGCTGCCCCCGCTCCAGCGCACCCATCGCCCGCGCCATCAGGTCGGCCCCGAGCGGCGCCAGCGCATCATGCAGATCGGCGGCGGTCATCGCATCGGTGATCGGCACCCGTTCCGCCATGGCGACATCGCCGGTGTCGAGGCCGGCATCCATCTTCATCACCATGACGCCGCTCTCGCGATCACCGGCCATCACCGCGCGGTTGATCGGCGCGGCGCCGCGCCAGCGCGGCAGCAGCGAGGCATGAAGATTGAAGCAGCCGAGCCGAGGCGCATCGAGGATCGCCGGCGGCAGGATCATGCCGTAGGCGACCACCACGGCCGCATCGGCATCATGTGACTTGAGTTCCGCGAGCGCCTCCGCGGTGCGCAGCGTTTTCGGCGTCAGCACCGGCAATCCGAGACGCTGCGCCTCGCGCGCGACCGGGGTCGGCTGCAGCTTCATGCCGCGCCCGGCGGGCTTCGCCTCACGGGTATAGACTGCGACGATCTCGTGCCCGTGCGCGACCAGCTCGAGCAACGTCGGCACCGCGAACTCCGGCGTGCCCATGAAGATCAGGCGAAGGGACATTTCACGGCCGATCTGGCGCGAGGGCGCGGCACGGAATCATTTTGCCGCGAGCCGGGCAGCCTTGGTGAATTTCTTCAGCACGCGATCGCGCTTCAGCTTCGACAGATAGTCGACGAACAGCACGCCATTGAGATGATCGATCTCGTGCTGGATGCAGGTCGCAAAAAGGCCCTCGGCGTCCTCCTCATGCACCTTGCCGTCGAGATCAAGGTAGCGAACCCTGACCCGCGCGGGACGCTCCACCTCCTCGTAATATTCCGGGATTGAGAGGCAGCCCTCCTCATAGACGGACCGCTCCTCCGAAGCCGCGATGATCTCCGGGTTGATGAAGACGCGCGGACAGGGCTTGTCGTCGCCCTCCTCGCCCTTTTCCCGCTTGGAGATATCCATGGTGACGAGGCGCACCGGCTCGGCGACCTGAATCGCCGCAAGGCCGATGCCCGGCGCGTCATACATGGTTTCGAGCATGTCGTCGGCAAGCCGGCGAACCTCGGCGGTCACCTTCTCAATAGGTCTGGAGACAAGCCGAAGCTGCTTGTCCGGCAAGACAATGATTTCACGAATGGCCATGACGGCGATGTAATCCCCGCCCCTGTCCCGGTCAATGCACCGCCCGCGGGCAGCGATCCTTGCGGCGCGAATTGCGCCGGAGCCGCCGCTGCTTCGGTTAACCAATAAGTTCTCTTTTTGTTCTTTCGGCCCGCGAATCTGCTAAACAGGCGTCATGGAAGAACCGCTTGTCACCATCGGCGAGCTGACGATCAGCATCGGCGCGGGGCTGATCACCCTCGGCGGCGCTGCGGTGATCCTGCTGTTCGCCATCGCCCTGATCCTTTCGCGCGCGAGCCGCGTCCGCGCCGCGGCCACCATGGCGCAGGCCATCCGCACCGACGAGCTGGAAGAACGGCTCAGTCAGTTGCTGCAGGCGCAGAATCAGGCCACCGGCCGTCTCGACGCCATGGGTCAGGCGCTGGCCGGGCGGCAGGCCGATATGGCACGCGCCTTCAGCGAACGGCTGGATTCGGTATCCCAGCGTGTCGGGCAGTCGATGGAACAGACCACCCGCCACACCCTGGACAGTCTGCGCGCGCTGCATGAGCGCCTCGGCATCATCGACAGCGCCCACAAGAATCTCACCGAGCTCACCTCGCAGGTGACGACGCTGCGCGACGTGCTCGCCAACAAGCAGGCGCGCGGCGCTTTCGGCCAGGCGCGGATGGAGGCAATCATCCGGGATGGCCTGCCGCAAGGCTCCTACGCCTTCCAGCATACGCTTCCCACCGGAAAACGGCCGGACTGCGTGATCTTCCTGCCGGATCAACGGCCCCTGTGCATCGATGCCAAGTTTCCGCTGGAGGCCGTCACCGCCTTGCACGATGCCCGCTCGGACGAGGAACGAAAGGCGGCAACGCAACAGCTGCGCCAGGATGTCAACCGCCACATCGCCGACATCGCCGGGAAATACCTGATCCCCGGAGAGACGCAGGACACCGCCCTGATGTTCGTGCCCTCGGAATCGGTCTATGCCGAAATCCATGACGGTTTTGACGACCTCATCCAGCGGGCCTACCGGGCGCGGGTGGTGCTGGTGTCGCCCTCGCTGCTGATGCTGGCGATCCAGGTCATGCAGCAGGTGCTGAAGGATGCGCGGATGCGGGATGCCGCCGATCAGGTCCGCACCGAAGTCATGCATATGATGGATGATGTGGAACGGCTGCGCGAGCGTGTCAGCAAGCTGGGCAGCCACTTCGATCAGGTCGCGGAGGATGTCCGCCAGGTCTTGATCTCGGCCACCAAAATCGGCAAGCGTGCGGTCAGGATCGAGGAGCTCGATTTCAGCACCGACGAACCCGCCGCCGTGCCGCCCACCCGCGAACGGACGGCCGATCTGTTTCCCGTGGCGCCGCGCGCCGTGCATGCCGGAGAGTGAATCCAGTCATGACCACGCCTTACGATCGCCTCGCGGCATTGGGTCTCACTTTACCGAAAGCCGTTCCGGCCCAGGCTTCCTATTTGCCGACGCTGCTGCGGGGCTCCCAGCTTCTCGTCTCCGGCCAGGGTCCCTTCGATGCCGAAGGCCGGCTGCGCACCGGTAAGGTGGGCCGCGACCGCACCGTCGAGCAGGCCTATGACGATGCCCGCCTGACCGGGCTCAACCTGCTGGCCCAGGTGCATGCGGCGATCGGCGATCTCGGCCGCGTCCGGCATGTGCTCAAGGTGTTCGGCATGGTCAACGCCACCGATGATTTCACCGACCATCCCAAAGTGATCAACGGTTGTTCCGACCTGTTCCTTGCCGTGTTCGGGGAGGCCGGCGGACATACCCGCTCGGCAGTCGGCATGGGATCGCTGCCGAGGGGGATCAGCGTGGAAATCGAGGCCTCCTTCGAAGTCGCCTGATTGCCGGCCGCCGCCCATGACGCGCCGCGTCGCGAACGGAGGCGAGCGAGCCGTCCGAATCTGTTAGCACTGCGGCATGACCTCGCCGGACGCCGTTTCCGCCACGCCTCCGTCGCCCGCGCCACCGGACCGGCGCGCCTGGCGCGACGCCTGGCTCGTCTATCTGCAGCCACGCGTGCTGGTGGTGATGTTCCTCGGCTTTTCGTCGGGGCTGCCGCTTGCGCTGTCGGGCTCCACGCTGCTGGTCTGGGTCAGCGAGGCGGGCGTCAGCCTCGGCACCATCGGTCTGTTCACGCTGGTCGGCACGCCCTATACGCTGAAGTTTCTCTGGGCGCCGCTGGTCGACGGCCTTCGTCTGCCGTTGCTGACGCACCTGCTCGGCCGGCGCCGCGGCTGGCTTATCTTCACCCAGCTCCTGCTGATCGCCGCGATCATCGCGCTGGCGCTGACCGATCCGGCGCGCTCGCCCTTCTTCGTCGCGCTCGGCGCCCTGATGGTCGCGACCGCCTCCGCCACCCAGGATATCGTGGTGGACGCCTTTCGCGTCGAAAGCCTCGACGAGAGCGAGCAGGCCGCCGGCATGGCCTCCTATGTCGCCGCCTACCGCATCGGCATGGTGGCCTCGACCGCCGGCGCGCTGTTCCTCGTGACCGGCTTCGAGCATCTCGGCCTTGAACGGCTTCACGCCTGGATGGCCAGCTTCGCGGTGATGGCGGCGCTGGTCGGCGTCGGCATCGCCACCGTGCTGCTGGCGCGAGAGCCCGAGCCGTCGAGCCGGGCCGAAGCCACGCAGCGCGATACACCCTCGGTCCGCCGCGTCGCCGAAGCCGCAATCGGCGCCTTCGCGGAATTTCTGGGGCGCCGGGACGCAATCACGGTGCTGATCTTTGTCATGCTGTTCAAGTTCACCGACGCCTTCGCGGGGGCGATGACGGTGCCTTTCATCATTGATGTCGGCTTCACCCGCAACGACTATGCCATCATCGTGAAGGGGATCGGGCTTGCCGCGACGCTGATCGGCGGTTTTGCCGGCGGCTTTCTCGCCCGTGCCTGTCCGCTGGTTGCCTGCCTGTGGATCGGCGGCCTGCTGCAGGCGATCTCCAACCTGACCTTCAGCTGGCTCGCTCTGATCGGGCCGCAGCAATGGGCGCTGACGGTGGCGGTCACCGTCGAGCAGTTCACCGGCGCGATCGGCACGGTGATCTTCGTCGCCTATCTCTCGGCGCTGTGCAACAACCCGCTGCATACGGCGACTCAATATGCGCTGCTCACCGCGCTGGCTTCGGTCGGCCGCATCTACCTTTCAGCCGGCGCGGGATATGTCGCCGCGGCCACCGGATGGCCGTTGTTCTTCGTGGTCAGCGTGCTGGTGGCGATCCCCAGCCTGCTGCTGCTGGTCTGGCTGCAGCAACGTGGCCATTTCTCTACGCTTGGCGCAGTGAAGACCTGAACGGCGGCGCGTCGCCGCATGCCGGCCTCAGAACAGCGTTCGCTGCCGCATCGCCGCCGACAGCGTCCCCTCGTCGAGATAATCGAGCTCTCCGCCGACGGGGACGCCATGCGCCATCCGCGTCACCTTGACGTTCGCGTCCTGCAGCAAGTCGGTGATGTAATGGGCGGTGGTCTGTCCATCCACCGTCGCATTGAGGGCGAGGACGACTTCATGAACCTCGGGCTGATGCGCCCGCGAGACCAGCGAGTCGATCGCCAGATCGTCCGGGCCGACACCGTCGAGCGGCGACAGCGTTCCGCCGAGCACATGATACATGCCATTGATGGCATTGGCGCGCTCAAGTGCCCACAGGTCGGCGATATCCGCCACCACCACGATGATCGCGGGATCTCGGCGCGGATCGGTGCAGATCGTGCAGGGGCTCTTGGTATCGATATTGCCGCAGGTCTTGCAGACCTGAATATTCTCCATCGCTACCTGCAACGCCGCGGTGAGCGGCGCCATCAAGGCCTCGCGCTTCTTGATGAGATGCAGCGCCGCACGCCGCGCCGAGCGCGGGCCAAGTCCCGGCAGCCGCGCCAGCAACTGGATCAGCCGCTCGATCTCGGGGCCGGCGACGCTTGATGCCATCTCAGTTGAAGCCGAATCCCGGCGGCAGACCCAGTCCGCCCGTGAGCGCCTGCATCTTTTCCTGCATCGCGGTCTCGGCCTTGCGGCGGGCATCGTTGCAGGCCGTAACCACCAGATCCTCGAGGATCTCGCGATCCTCCGGCTTCATCAGCGATGGATCGATATGGAGCGCTTTCACCTCCATCTTCGCGGTCATCCGGACCTGCACCATGCCGCCGCCGGACACACCCTCGACCTCGACCTTGTCGAGCTCGTCCTGCATCGCTTTCATCTTCGATTGAAGCTGCGCGGCCTGTTTCATCATGCCGAGAAAGTCAGCCATGATCGGTCCTTTTCATCTGAAACTATTGATCGTCGTCCGGAAGGTCATCGGACGGATCGGACGCATCCTCCACCACATGTGCTTCCGGCATGTCCGGAGCAAGGTGGCGCACCTCGACGATCTTGGCGCCCGGAAAGCGCGACAGCACTTCCTGCACCCGCGGATCGTTTTCAGCACTCCGCTCCCGCGCGCTTCTCTGCTGCAGAGTCTGCTCCCGCAGCGTCGGCTGCCCTTCCGCATTGGAGACGATCACCGCCCAGCGGCGGCCGGTCCACTGCTCCAGCTTGCGTGACAGGTCGTTGATCAGCGTACGCGCGGCGCTCCGCTCCATCGCAACTTCCAGCCGGCCATCCTCGATCCGAACCAGCCGGACATCGGCTTCGAGCGCGGCCTTCACCTGCAGGTCGCGCTGCGCGGCGGCAAGCGCCACCAGTTCGGGGAACGTGTTGATCTTCAGGGCCGGCGCTGCACGCTCCTGTGCGGGCGCGGCGGCCATCTGCGGACGCGCCACCGCCTCGCCGCCGGTACGCGGCAACGCTCCGCGAGGCTGCCCGACCGCGCTGACAGATTGCGTCGGCACGCTCGGGGCCGCGCTCTGCGGCAGGCCGCGCGGCGCGGCGCCCGATCCCGCCGCCGCCGTTGCCGGCAAGGCGCCGCCCCCCTGCTCCAGCATCCGGATTGCTTCATCCGGCGTCGGCAGGTCGGCGACATAGGCGATCCGCACCAGCACCATTTCCGCCGCAGCGGCCGGACGCGTCGCGCTCTGCACCTCGGTGATGCCCTTGAGCAGCATCTGCCACATCCGCGACAGCACGCGCATCGACAGCTTGGCAGCAAACTCGCGGGCGCGAACCCGCTCGGTCTCGCCGAACACGACGTTGTCCGCCGTCGCCGGCACGATCTTCACGCGCGTGACGAAATTGACGAACTCGGCAAGATCGCTCAGCACGACCACCGGGTCGGCCCCGACATCATACTGCTCGCGGAACTCGGTGAAGGCGGCAACGATGTCGCCCCGCGCCAGGGCATCGAACAGATCGATGACGCGGGTGCGGTCGGCCAGCCCCAGCATCTGCCGGACGTCCTCGGCCCGCACCACGCCGGCCGCATGGGCGATGGCCTGATCGAACAGCGACAGCGAATCGCGCACCGAGCCTTCCGCGGCGCGCGCGATCATGCCCAGCGCTTCCTGCTCGACCTCGACCTGCTCTTTTGCCGCGATATTGGCGAGATGCGTCATCAGCATGTCGGCCTCGACGCGGCGCAGATCGAAACGCTGGCAGCGCGACAGCACGGTGACCGGCACCTTGCGGATTTCAGTGGTTGCGAACACGAACTTCGCATGCGCCGGCGGCTCTTCCAGCAGTTTCAGGAAGGCATTGAACGCCGCCGTCGACAGCATGTGGACTTCGTCGATGATGTAGACCTTGTAGCGCGCGCTGGACGGCGCGTAGCGGACACTGTCGTTGATCTGGCGAACGTCGTCGACGCCGGTATGGGATGCGGCGTCCATTTCCAGCACGTCGATGTGCCGGCTTTCCATGATGGCCTGGCAGTGGACGCCGAGGCTGCGCATCTGCACCGTCGGTCCTTTGATCGAGCCGTCCGGCAATTCGTAGTTCAGCGCCCGCGCCAGAATGCGCGCGGTGGTGGTCTTGCCGACTCCGCGAACGCCTGTGAGGATCCACGCCTGTGGAATGCGTCCGGTCTCGAAAGCATTCGACACCGTCCGCACCAGGGCCTCCTGGCCGATCAGATTGTCGAAGCTGGTGGGCCGATACTTCCGCGCCAGGACGCGATAGTGGCCGGCGCCCTCTTGCGACACCGCCCCGCCCGTCAGATCGAAGCCGGTCTGATCATCGGAGGGAGGAACAGGCGTGCCAGCGTCGGTCATCCAGATATCCGCAAATTGAATGTTTTCGGCGCCGACTTGCGGAATCACCCGGCATTTCCGGCGAACGGACCAAGTCCGCCCAGGGAAAGTCCCAGCCTCGAAGGACGGGCATCCCAGAAATCAAGGTAGGAGACTGACGAGCGACCCGATCCGGACCTCGTTAGGGCTGCTTCCTTCCGGACCTGACCCGGTTGGCGAGAGGCTCGTCCACCGCCAATCTCCCGGTCCCTATTTGGGGCCAAAAGGGACGGAAAGCAAGCGGCGCAACGCGTGGTCCAGATCGGATTCCGAAACGGTTGTTCGCCGGGCCGCTCTCTGCGACACTGCCGGAACTCGCCGAGATTCCAGATGTCTTCCGACTGGCTGCTCCATCCGCAACTCGAACAAGATACCGTCGCGCTTGGCGATCTGGCGCTCAGCCGCGTCCTGATCAGCCGTGACGCTCGCTATCCGTGGCTGATACTGGTTCCGCGCTGCACCGGGGCGATCGAGATCATCAATCTTGGCGATGCGGAGCAGACCCTGCTGATGACGGAGATCGCGCAGATCTCCCGGGCGCTGCAGGCGGTGACTGCCCGCGACAAACTCAACGTGGCGGCGCTGGGCAACCTGGTGCCGCAGCTCCACGTCCATGTCATCGCGCGGCACCGCAACGACGCCGCCTGGCCGCGGCCGGTCTGGGGCGTCCATCCGCCCCTGCCCTATCAGCCGGGCGGGATCGAAGCATTCGCCGCTGCACTTCGCCCGAGAATCTGGCTTGATTGACCCATGACAACAACAAGAGCGCCCGATCTGTTTCCCCTCGGCCAGCCGGCATTCGTCACCCATGCGCTCGATCGCGCCGCCCATCACCGCATCGATGACGCGAGGCTGATGGCTTTCGAAAGCGACGCCCGCGCCCGCGCCTATGTCATCTTCCGCGATTCGCTTCTCGTCGCGCGGGAGGATGATGACATCCGGGCGCTGCTCACGCTCCAGGAAGCCCAGACATTCGGCGCCAACCCCGGCACCCTCTTCCTGGGTCTGCGCGATGGCGCGCCGATGTTCGGCATGGGCATCAGCGATCAGGCCGCCGACCGGCTGGCAGGCCGCCCCGACGTGGCCATCGCCGATCTGCGCAGCATGGCCATGCAGGGCACCATTCCTCCGGACGAGCTCTCCGCCGTCGCCATGGCCAAGTCGCTGGTGAACTGGCATCGCCGCCACGGCTATTGCGCCAATTGCGGCGCCCGCACGGCGGCGACTCAGGGCGGCTGGCGGCGCGATTGCCCGAGCTGCAAGGCGGAGCATTTCCCGCGGACCGACCCGGTTGTCATCATGCTGGTGACGCGAGGGGACAATTGCCTGCTCGGGCGGCAGCGGCAATTCCCGCCCGGCATGTGGTCATGCCTGGCCGGCTTCGTCGAAGCTGCGGAGACCATCGAGGACGCCGTCCGCCGCGAGGTCATGGAAGAAGCCGGCATCCGCTGCGACAACGTTCAATACTACATGACGCAGCCCTGGCCTTATCCCTCGTCGCTGATGATCGGATGCACGGCGGAAGCGAAGACCGAGGACATCGTCATCGATCGGACCGAACTGGAGGACGTCCGCTGGTTCGACCGCGCCGAGGCCACGCTGATGCTGCAGCGGCAACACCCCGACGGCCTGACGGGACCGCATCCCTTCGCCATCGCGCACCATCTGGTCGGCCGCTGGCTAAAGTCGGACCACGCGGCGAATACCTAGCGGAACTTGATCGCTCCGCATCGATTGCCCTTGTCATCAAGCCACGGCAGAAACCGGATCGAGCAATGGACACTGTTGCCAGCCAGACGACAAGCCAACCACCCCGCCCGCGCATCCTGTGCATCGGCATGCCGGTGCGGGATCTGACATTCCGTATTCCGGAAGTCCCGTCGCGGGGCCTCAAGGCCCATGCCAGCCATTTCGAGGAGATCAGCGGCGGCAACGCGCTCAATGCGGCGATCGGCATCGCGCGGCTAGGCGGCCGCGCCGCAATGTCGGGGCCGATGGGCGACAGCGGAGAGATTGCCGCACGGTATATCTTCGACAAGCTGGCCGATGAAGGCATCGACAGCAATCATCTCGTCCATATGCCGGGGCTGGTGACGCCGATCTCCACCATCATGATCGACGCCAGCGGCGAGCGCACCATCGTGACGTTTCGCGATCCGGCGCTGTGGAAGGTCAAGCTGCCGGACCCGGACGCACTGCTGCAGGACTGTGATGCCATCCTGGTCGAGAGCCGATGCGCGGCCTTTGCCACCGACCTGTGCGTCGAGGCAAGACGCCGCAACATCCCGGTCGTCGTCGATATCGACAGCGCGATGTCGCTGCGCGAAGGCCTGCTCACCGCCTCGTCGCACCTGGTTTTCTCCAGCGAAGCCCTGCAGCGCACCGCCGGAATTGCCGACGACGCAAAGGCCCTGCTGAAGATTTCGGAGCTGACGGATTCATTCCTCGCCGGCACGCGCGGCCCGCGCGGCACGATCTGGCTGGACGAGTCTCTCTCACTTCAGGAAACGCCGGCCTTTCCCGTTCACACCGTGGATACGCTCGGCGCCGGCGACATCTTCCACGGGGCCTTCACCTTGGCCATCACCGAAAGGCGGAGCATTCCGGAAGCCCTGCGCTTCGCATCCGCCGCCGCGGCGCTGAAATGCACCCGGTTCGGGGGAGCCTTCGCGGCGCCGGAAAGGGGCGAGGTGGAGAAATTCTTGAGCCAATCTGAGGGTATTTCGGCGGTCAGTTGAAATATTTTGCTTGCTTTGGAAGATTTTTCTATATAATGGGTGAAAGTTCCGATCATATGGAAAAATCATCTCGTCATGACCGACGCTGCCGCACCGCTCGCCGAATCCTCCCGCCGCCTTGATGCGATCGACCGTAAGATCCTGACAGTCTTGCAGAATGACGCCTCCCTCTCGGTCGCCGAGATCGGGGATAGGGTCGGCCTGTCGTCGACCCCGTGCTGGAAGCGCATCCAGCGACTGGAGGCCGACGGCGTGATCCAGCGCCGCGTCGCCCTGGTCGATCAGAACAAGATCGGGCTCGGCATCACCGTTTTTGTCTCGGTGGAGAGCGGAGATCACTCCGATGCATGGCTGAAAAAGTTCGCCGAGGCCGTCAGCGCCATGCCCGAAGTCATGGAGTTCTACCGGATGGCCGGCGATGTCGACTACATGCTGCGCGTCGTGGTCTGCGACATGCAGAGCTACGACATCTTCTACAAGAAGCTGATCAGCGCGGTGGCTTTGAAGAACGTCACTTCGCGCTTCGCCATGGAGAAGATCAAGTCGATCACCGCCCTGCCGGTGCCGCCGCTGTAACGAGGGCGTTTTATCCTTCGGCAGGAATGCTTCAGGTGGTCGTCGGCAGCGCCGGGGATGGCTTCACGGCATCCCGGTCCTGTGTCGCATCCCTGCCTTCCGCGCCCCGGAATCGGCGCTACTGCCTGACCAGAAACAAGGGATCGACGCTGTCGGGCATACGCCGCCATTGGGCGTTGTCGTCGGCCTCAAAGTGCCACGTCTCGCCGCGGGCAGACATCAACAGCAGCTCACCGTGATCGAGCCGCCAGACCTTCGGAGCGAAGCTGGCGATCACCGGATCGCAGCGCGGCTTGAGGAAGACCGCGAAATTGTCGCCACCCGCTTCGGTATTGGTCAGGGTAAGGCCGCAGATCGCGGTGCCGTTGCCGCGCACCATCGACCAGTCGCCGATCAACTGGTCCATCGACCGCGCCTGTGCGCGGGCCGCTGCCAGGTTCTGCAGAAGATAGATTCCCTCACCGAGCCTGCGCCCTTCAAGGATGCCGCTTTCGACCTCGGTCAGGTCGATCACCGATTGCCCTGCGGCGTCCTGCAGCCGGACGATGTCCAGCCCCTTGATGCTCCACGCTGTGATTTCTTTGGTGAATGGCAGCGCCGCGGCGCAGCCGGGCTCCAGCTCGAGCTTCATGCCCTGTGGTGCAGGATCGGCCTTCAGCGTGATGACGCAGGTCTTGCCGCGCTCGGCCGTGGACAACTCCCACTGCCCGATCATGCTGGCCTTCAGCGCGGCGGCGGTCTGTGCCGAAGCAGGCCCGAGCCCGCACCACGCCACGGCGATGGCGGCAAGCAATCCGTATCGCCGCGGCGTCGATTCCATGGCTAGCGGCCTTTCACCGGCGTTTCGGGAATCGGCGTCAGCGGCGCCTTGCCGGAGAACCAGGCCTTCAGATTGTCGACCACCAGTTGATCCATCGCATTGCGCGTCACCAGCGATGCCGATCCGATATGGGGCAGCAGCACGACGTTCTGCATCGCCCGCAATTCCTCCGGCACATTCGGTTCATTGGCGAATACATCGAGGCCGGCGGCAAGGATGGTGCCGGATTTGAGCGCGGCGATCAAAGCCTGTTCGTCCAGCACCGAGCCGCGTGCGACATTGACGATCACGCCGCGCGGACCGAGCGTCTTCATGACGTCGGCATTGATCAGCTTGGCGGTGGCGGAGCCGCCCGGGATGATGACGATCAGCGTGTCGACCGCCTTGGCCATCTCCAACAGGTCGGGATAATGCTGATAGGATACGCCGGCGGCCGGGTTGCGCGAATGATAGACCACCGGCACGCGGGCTGCATCGAGCCGCCGCGCAATCGCCTGTCCGATCCGGCCCATGCCGACCATGCCCACCTTGCGGTCCCGCAGCGAGCCGACGGTCAGCGGATAGTCCTGCGTCGTCCACAGCCCGGAGCGGACATAGCGGTCGGCCTTGACGAATTCGCGCAGCACCGCGATCAGCAGGCCGATAGCGGTATCGGCGACCTCTTCCGTCAGCACGTCCGGCGTGTTGGTGACGATGATTCCCCGCTCGCGGGCATAGGCCGCATCGACATGATCGTATCCGACACCGAAGCTCGAGACGATTTCCAGCTTGGGAAAGCGCGACAGCACGCTTTTGTCCGCCGGGCGCAGGGCTGTCACTGCAATTCCGCGAATGGCCTCCAGCACGGACGGCTCCAGCCGATCCAGGTCTTCCCTGCTCTCGCATTTGTGGCGTTCGAACCGCTCCGAGAAGCCGTTGTCGACCACCGGCTTGGTGGGCCCGTAGATCAGCAGATCGATCTTTTCTGATGCAGTGGTCGCCATCAGCTTTCCTTTCGCAGCGCACTCTCATGCCAGCGCCGCAACAGCAGATGCGACAGCAACGCCAGCCCCATATAAATGACGACACCGGCGGCGGAGAGCAACACCAATGCGGCGAACATCCGCGGGATGTTGAGGCGATAGCCGGATTCGGCGATCCGATAGGCAAGGCCGGACCCCGAGCCGGCGGCACCGGCCGCGATCTCGGCAGCCACCGCTCCGATCAAGGACAAACCGCCGGCGATGCGAAGCCCGCCGAGGATGTAAGGAAGCGCCGCCGGCATCTTCAGATGACGCAGCGTCTGCAGCGGCGACGCACCATAGAGCTTGAACAGGCCGGCAAGTCCGCGATCGACCGAATTCAGGCCCAGCATCGTATTCGACAACACGGGGAAGAACGCCACGATCCATGCGCATGCGACCACGGCGAGATGCTGCGGCAGGTAGATTAGCAGCAGCGGCGCGATCGCGATCACCGGCGTCACCTGAAGGATGATCGCATAGGGCAGCAGCGAAAATTCCAGCCACTTCGACTGGCTGAACAGCAGGGCGAGAGCCATGCCGCCAACGGCAGCGGCGATAAACCCCTCCAGCGCCGTCAGCAATGTCACCTGCAGGGATTCCCCAAGAATCGGCCAGTCCGCGATCAGGGTACGGACCACCAGCCCGGGCCCCGGCAGCACGTAGGGCGGAATCTCGTTCAGCCGGACCACCAGATCCCACACCACCACGCCCGCGATCAGCACCGCGATCGGAAGCAGCACACGGAGCGGTCCGATGCGATGGTGCGGCCGACCATTCTCCTCCCCCTGCCGGCGCTGCGGCTCCGCCTCGCTCATGATGACATCCCGCTCCGGCTGCCGCTCGCTCCGGCAAGCGCCTGCGACACCTGCCGGCAATAGCCGGCATAATCTGCGGAGGTGCGGAAATCTTCGTTGCGATCCTCAACCGCGATGTCGATTTGCGCGGCGATACGGCCCGGCCGCGCCGTCATCACCGCGACCCGCTGCGAAAGATAGACGGACTCGAAGACGGAGTGCGTGACGAACAGCACCGTCTTCCCCAGATCGCGCCACAGCACGAGCAGATCGTTGTTGAGGCGGAAGCGCGTGATCTCGTCCAGCGCGGCGAAGGGTTCGTCGAGCAGCAGCACGTCAGGATCGGTGACCAGCGCGCGCGCCAGCGATACCCGCATCTTCATGCCACCCGAGAGCTCCCGCGGATAGACCGTCGCGAACTCGCCGAGACCAACACGCGCCAGCGCCTCCGTCACGCGCCTGTCGGCTTCCGCTGCCGGCACGTGCGCGAGCGTCAGCGGCAGCCGCACATTGTCGCGCACGGTCGCCCACGGCATCAGAGTCGGCTCCTGAAAGACATAGCCGATCGAGTGGCCGCCGCGCCGCCCCGATCCGCGCCCGGTCAAGGCCACCTGTCCCGCGGTCGGCTCGCTCAGTCCCGCGATCAGCCGCAGCGCCGTCGATTTGCCGCAGCCGGACGGGCCGAGCAGCGACACGAACTCGCCGGCTCGCACCTCGAGATCGAGCGGCCCGAGCGCCAGCCCGCGATCGTCATAGGCCTTGGTCACGCCGCTCAGCCGGATCGCGATGCCGTCCGGCGAGGCCGAAGCACGCGACGCCGGGCCTGCCGACACCATCATCCCGCCTCGCGCCTCAAGGTTTGGGGCGCAGGTCGAGCCCGACGCCCTTATTGACGAAACGCAAGGTATAGGACCTGCGATAATCGATATCGCGCCGGACCACGCCCGCCCGCGCCATCTTGTCGAAGAAGCTCGCGATTCGCGCGTCGGTCATCGCGCCGATGCCGTCGCGCAACGCGTCGCCGGAATCGACGATGCCATAGTCCTTCATCTTCGTGACCGCATCCGCGAGCAGTTCATCCGTCATCTCAGGATTGAGCTTCTTGATCAGCGCATTGCCCGGATTGTTGTCGCCATAGAGATAGTTGTACCAGCCGATGATCGAGGCATCGACGAAGCGCTGCACCAGGTCCGGCTTGTCCTCCACCAGATCGCGCCGGGTTTCGATCAGGGTCGAATAGGCGTCGAAGCCGTAATCGGCGAGCAGCAGCACTGTCGGCCGGAATCCCGCCTGTTTCTCGATGGCGAACGGCTCGGTCGAGACATAGCCCTGCATCGCGCTGTTCTTGTCGACAAGGAACGGCTGCGCGTTGGAGGTGTAGGGCTTCACCTTGTCCTCGCTGAACCCGTAGTCGGATTTCAGCCACTGGAAATAGCTGGCGATGCCTTCCTTCGAGACGTAGAGCGTCAGCGGCTTGAGATCCTCAAGCTTTTTCACCTTGGCTTCGGGATGCGTCAGGAAGACTTGCGGATCCTTCTGGAACATCGCCGCCACCGCCACCACCGGCACGTTGTTGGCCACCGCATCGAAAGATTGCAGCGTGTTGGCACTCATGAAGAAGTCGAGCTTGCCGGCGATCAGCAGGATACGGTTGTTGACGTTCGGCCCGCCCGGCACGATGGTCACATCGAGGCCGTAGCGGCGGTAGGTGCCATCAGCGACGGCCTGGAAGAAGCCGCCATGTTCCGCCTCCGCCACCCAGTTCGTACCGAAGGAAACCTTGTCCAGCACGTTCCGCTCCGCCGCCGGGGAAGCCGGCTGGCCGATGGCCGCGGTTGAAAGCGCAAGGCTTGCCGCCATCAGGCTTAACGATACGGCGAGAGGGGCCAGCTTCATGGTTGGACTCCGTCGATAATTCTGGCCCATGATGGCAGAATGGATCATTCGGTTCGCCTTATGTATCGGATCGGCCACCGCGCGTCAGGCATGACGGTTAATCATTTCAGGACCTTCGACAAGAGTATCTCCCCGTCATGACCGCGCGCCGCCCGCCCCGCGACTGGACTGACCTCCATTGGCCCGACGTCACGGCCGACGCCGCCGCGGGCTGGATCGCCGTCCTGCCGCTCGCCGCCGTCGAGCAGCACGGACCGCACCTGCCGCTCGGCACCGATGCGATGATCGCCGAAGCCTATCTGGCGCGGGTGCGGGAGCTGCTTCCTGCCGCCGTGCCGGCGGTGTTCCTGCCGCTGCAATCCATCGGACTGTCGACCGAGCACCTCGCCTATGGCGGAACCCTGACGCTGCCAGCCGAAGTGGCGATCCAAAGCTGGCTCGCGCTCGGGGAGAGCGTGCGCCGCGCCGGTTTGCGCAAGCTGGTGATGGTATCGAGCCACGGCGGCAACAGCGCCGCGATGGCGCTGGTCGCCCAGGAGCTGCGCGCGCGGCACAATATGCTGGCGGTGACGACCGCGTGGA